>Ga0116151_10000157_pt1 | contig 59037 bp, 51 predicted proteins | sample AD_UKC117_MetaG_FD_89893 | JGI IMG/M metagenome (GOLD analysis project Ga0116151, IMG submission 89893) | Active sludge microbial communities of municipal wastewater-treating anaerobic digesters from Hong Kong - AD_UKC117_MetaG | ecosystem: Engineered > Bioreactor > Anaerobic > Digestate...
GCAGCGCCTGCCGCAACCCCCGGCCGATTTCCTCGGCCATCTTCTGGATCGTTCCCATCGTCCGTTTATTCCGCATCGTTTACCGGGCGCGGAAGTTTAACGTAGAACTGATAGGTGGTGAGCCTCCCGGCTTCAGCCGTCATTCCAGTCGAAGTCCGGCCCGCACAACGGTACGAAACGCAGCGACGTTTGTCCCAGTTGCAGCACTTCGCCGCCGGTTAATTCCACCGAGCCTAGCGCCGGCTGGCTGTTCAACCAGACTTCAGCGGCCACCGACTGCAAATAAAAGCGACGGGAACGGGCGGTGTAGATGATGGCCGCCTGATTGTCGGGCACGATCGTGGCATCGCCGAAATCCAACCGGACCCGGGATTGGTCACTACGTCCGATATCATTAACCCCATAGTGTAGCGACAGCACCTGGCCGCGCCCTGGGCCGGCGATCACCGCCAGCCACCCGACGATCGGACCTAACCCGAAGGCAGGCGCGGAGGCAGCGGATATGACGGGACTGGCTTGGCTGGCTTGCGACGCCTTCGGCCGGAACTTGGCTGCCGGCTTGGCACGGGCGATGCGACGAGTGGGTTCAACCGTCGGCTGCTCGGATAAGCCCTTATTTACATTACGATAAAGGGGCATGATTGATTTTCCCGCCTAATTTCAAAGAGTCCAACCCTCGGCACTCAGCTTCCATGGGTCCGAAAATGCAGACGCACTTCGCCCAATTCCATCACATCGCCGTTTTTCAGAAAGGCGGTGCGAACCCGCTGCCCGTTCACCCAGGTTCCGTTGGTCGAACCGATATCGCAAATCTGGAAAGTGCCATCGGGCAGGTAATAGATTTCGGCGTGATGGCCAGAAACCGTATCGTTATCAAGACAAATATCGTTATCAGGTGCCCGGCCCAGCCGAGATAGCGGCGAGCGGAGCCGCAGTGCACCGGCCTCCAGCGAATCAGTACGAATCAATCGCGCGGGCGCGAATGTGACCTTCGGCTTCTGGTTAGAGCGGAAAAAAGGCCACTTGAGAAATCTCATTTCTGGTTGAATCCATTGGCGGCGGGCGATTCCCAGGGATTGCTAACCGTCGCTCTCGGCACTGATTTTTCCATGACTGGCGGCTCGGGCCGGAACTCGCTCTTCCGGACCGTGTCGCGTTTTTCGTGCTTCCTAAGCGCCTGTCGTCGGGCGGTACGCGACGGGGGTGCTGAACTGCTGGCTGACCGGGTGGCAGCTCTGGTCGGAACCGATATCGTGGCAGCGGAATTAACGACCGAAGGCGTTTGCGGTTTAGGGGAAACGGAAACCCCTCCAGGCTCCGAAGATCCGCCGTTCTCTCGGACCACGGGCTTTGCGGAGTTCGCCAAACCGGGCGTGTCAGCCGGCGTGGCCGATTCGATCCGATCGGTGGACACCGGCGTTGGCTTCGATGCCGCGTCGGTCGTTTCAACCGAATGCGCTGGCGAGTTAGACGATCCGTCGGTTTCCTTTGTAACGTCCAGCGATTTGGCCGGCGAATCGGATGGTGGCGCCGGAGTGGCCGACGGCACCGGGGCCGATTGCGCTGCCCCCGCCGATGGCTCGGTAGTCGAGCCGGATATCGCGGAAGTCGGTGCCGAAACCAGCGGTGGCGCTGCTGACAGGGGTGGCCCAGCGGTCGGCTCGGAACTCAGGGAACTCGAAGCCGGTACCGGAGATGGGATAGGAGGTGACGGAGCGACCGCAGCCGGAGGGGTGGTCGCCATTGAAGGATTCGCGTCCGTCATCGAGCCAGATGGCGGCGGCTGACGCCAATTGGCGGAAGGCGGCAACCTTGGGTCGGGCGCAGCAGGCCACAGCCAGATCAGCGCCACAGCCGCCAATATCCCCACGACTAAACCGCCACCGATGAGGGAGAACCAGGAAAATTCACGACGAACCGTATCCGATTCCGGCGGCGATTGCAGCACCTCCAGTTCTCGACCGATTGGGAGTTGGCGCTCATCGAGCGGCGGCAGAATTTCCAAGTCGTCGCCGATGACAACCGATTCCCGGGCTGGCATCGGGGTCGGGGTCGTTTTGATCGAGTGTGATGTTTCCGCTTCCCTACGTGGCCCATCGCTCGGCCGCAACGGCGGCCCTAGAATAACCGTCTCGTCGCCTTCTTCCTCGTCCGTCACATCGTCCAACGCGGCCCGCATTTCGGCCACCGAGGCAAACCGCTGCTCCGGCCGCACCGCCAGCGCCCGATCGATCACCGACAACAGATGAGCAGCGTAGCGACCGGCGCAGATCCGCTTGGTCGGTACCAGAGTATCCTCCAGCAACCGCTCGGCTGCCTCTATCGGCGGATGGCCCGTCACACAACGGTACAACACCGCACCGAGCGCGTAGATATCGGTCCAGGGACCGTAACGATCGTTGCGGGTCGTATATTGCTCGGGGGGTGAATAGCCAGGCGTGACCAAACTCGTCACGCTCTTGCTGTGGCGACCAACCGCCTCACGCGCCGCACCGAAGTCGATCAGAATCACTCGGTGATCGCTCGCTCGCACGTAGAGGTTAGAGGGCTTGATATCCCGATGCAGGAAGCCTTGCTCGTGGACCGCTTGCAACGCCGGCAGCACGTCTTCCAATAGCCCGCGCAACTCGTCCTCGTTTAGCGTGTCTCCGTCCTGTAGCACTGCGTTCAGCGGCTCTCCTTCTTCGTAATCCATGACGATGTAAGCCGTGCCGTGTCCCCGAAAATACCGCTTCACTCGCACCACGAACGGATGCTGGAGCCGTGCCAGAACCCGCGCCTCGTCCAGAAAGCGTTCCAAACCCCAAAGATAGTCCGATGTCCGTCCGTCATTGCCACCGATACCGCCACCCTGGGTATTGGGATGAACCGTTACCCCGTCGGAATCACGGAACGACCATTCCACCGGGAAATATTCCTTGATGGCGACCCAGGTTTCCAGGTGGGTATCCCACGCTTTATAGGTTACACCGAAACCACCGGCTCCCAGAATGGTGTCGATACGGTATTCGTCCAACAAGCAACCCGACGCCAACGCGTTGGTGCGGCGGGTACCGCTACTGGTGGAGGGCATGGCTGGATTGGCAGCATCGATCATGAGAGCAGCTCAACGGTGATGCGGAACGAACCGTTAATAATCCGCGCTGCGAGGCGTGCGCGGAAACGGAATGACATCTCTTACATTATTCATGCCAGTTACATAGCTGATGGCGCGCTCGAATCCCAACCCAAAACCAGCATGCGGCACGCTGCCGTAGCGACGCAGATCGCGATACCAACGATACACCGTCTTGTCCATGCCCAGTTCGTCGAGGCGCGCGTCCAGCACGTCCAGCCGTTCCTCGCGCTGGCTGCCGCCGATGATCTCGCCGACGCCGGGCACCAGCACGTCCATCGCCGCCACCGTACGGCCGTCATCGTTGAGTCGCATATAAAAACTTTTGATTTCTTTTGGATAATTGATTAACACTAACGGCCGACCCACATAATCCTCGGCCAGATAGCGCTCGTGTTCGGATTGGAGGTCCATGCCCCAACACACCGGAAACTCGAAAGATCGGCCGGACCGTTCCAGAACGCGGATCGCCTCGCTGTAATCAAGGCGCTCGAACGGCGAATCGATCACCTGTTCCAGCCGCTTGATGCAGTCCTTGTCGATCCGCTGCGCAAAAAATGCCATATCGTCAGCACGCTCGATCAGCAATGTCTGGAAAATCGACTTCAACAACGCTTCGGCCAGGTCAGCGTTGGCGTGCAAGTCGGCGAAGGCGGTCTCCGGCTCCACCATCCAGAACTCCGCTAGATGGCGGCTGGTGTTGGAATTCTCGGCGCGAAACGTCGGGCCAAAAGTGTAAACTTTCGACAGTGCTAGACAGTAGGCCTCGACGTTGAGCTGACCGGAAACAGTCAGAAAAGTCTCGCGGCCGAAAAAATCCTGGCCGAAATCGATGCCACCTTCAGGGGTACGCGGCGGGTTGACCAGATCCAACGTGCTGACCCGAAACAGCGCACCGGCGCCTTCGCAGTCGCTGGCGGTGATGATCGGGGTATGTATCCAAAAATAGCCGCGCTCGTGGAAAAAGCGGTGGATGGCCTGGGCCAGGCAATGGCGCACCCGTGCCACGGCACCGATGCTGTTGGTACGAGGCCGCAGATGCGCCACCGTCCGCAGATACTCGAAGCTGTGGGCCTTGGGGGCAATAGGATAGGTCTCCGGGTCTTCGATGCCTCCCACCACCTCGATCTTGTCGGCCCGCAATTCCATTGACTGGCCCTTGCCGGTTGAAGCGACCAGCTCGCCATCGACGCGAACGGCACAACCGGCAGTCAGATGCAACACTTCGCTCTGATAGTTCGGCAGTTCAGCCGACGCGATGACCTGCAACGGCTCGAAGCCCGAACCGTCGTGAACGGTCAGAAAAGACAAGCCGGCCTTGGAATCGCGGCGGGTGCGAACCCAACCCTGCACGGTTGTCCGCTGACCCAGCGGAATTTGGCCGTCGAGCACGGCAGCGATGGCATGTACGGACATTGGACAATCTGCTCCCGACAGCGGCCGGACAGAAGGCTCGGCCGAAAACCCTTCAAAGCTGTTCCTGATATTTCTGAAGATGTCTGGCTTTGGCTTGACCGATCCAATCATCTCGACGGATACGGCCGGCGGCTTTGATAGCGGTTTCGAGCCGGTCGATCTCCTCATCGCCCAAGGTAGCCAGCTGCCGATAGTTGCAAATACCTAGATCACGCAATTTCCTTTCCAAGGCCGGACCGATTCCGGTGATCAGTCTAAGGTCGTCACCGGAAGGCGAATCCGATGTGACAACCGGCACTGTCGCCGCTTCGACGACAGCTTCGGTCGCGGGGGGTGTTGGCGCCGGTTCAACCGCGATTTCGTTCGCGGCAAGGGGCCTGGATGTTTCCGTGACAGCGGCGCTCTCCATGACCATAACCGCCGGCTCGGCTGCAGCAGTAGAAGCCGGTTCCGCTATCGGAACCGGTTCGGCCACGGGGGATGGTTCCGCAACTGAAGCCGGTTCGGCCACGGGGGTGGGGGCAGATTCCGCCGCTGGAGCCGAGAGAACGGAAGCGGGTTCCATCGCCGGAACCGGTTCGGCCACGGAGGACGGTTCCGCGACTGAAGCCGGCTCGGCCACGGGGGCAGACTCCGCCACCGTTTGCTTGGATCCCGCAATGAATCCGCTGCCGCGTCGGAGAACCGCGAAATATTCGTCCCACCACTGGTTTTGGGTTTGCACCCAACGCTGCAACACTTCCTCCATCTGCCGCACCCAGGTGGTCATCAATTCCGGCGCGCCCTTTTCACGAGCGACCTGTTCCACCCACCGCCGTACCCACGCGGCTTCTTTAGACAAGGTCTGCCGGACCGCCGCCTCCCAAGTGGCTAGATTCTTGAGATAGGTTTCCCGCCACGCCTCGACACCGGCAGGGGGTTGAAATGGCACCGCCGAGCACAGGCTATCCCAAAGGCGTTTTTGGGCCTCGGTCCAGCTTTTGAAGATATCCTCATTGATCCACGGCTTCACTATCGCTACCCTCCACTGTCAACTAATCATGCAACCGTCGGCCCGAAAAGCCTGACTCAAGGTCACGGAGTATTACTCACACAATCTTAGGACCACGCGGCGGCGGAAGCCAATATCGATCATCATGACCTTTCCTGGAGACCCATTTGACAACTGGGGAAGAGGTGATGATTTTGCAAGGCGCTGTATAATTCACGGCCCGCGGCTGCTCGCTGGGGCGGCTTCTTCACTCACCGACGGATGTATGGGTTATGACGTTTTGGCAACGTCTGCGCGAAGACATTACCTGCGTGTTCGATCGCGATCCGGCCGCGCGCACCGTATTCGAGATTCTCACGGCCTATCCCGGCATTCATGCCGTGCTATTTCACCGCGTTCACCACGCATTGTGGAGCAGGGGCCTGAAATGGCTGGCCCGCTTCCTATCGGCCATCGCACGCTGGCTGACCGGGATCGAAATCCATCCGGGCGCAAAAATTGGCCGGCGGTTTTTTATCGACCATGGCATGGGTGTGGTCATCGGCGAGACTACCGAAATCGGTGACGACTGCACGCTGTATCAAGGCGTCACCCTGGGCGGAACCAGTTGGAACAAGGGCAAACGCCATCCCACGCTTGGCAACAACGTGGTGATCGGTGCCGGCGCCAAGGTGCTGGGGCCGTTCAAGGTCGGCGACAATGCCCGTATCGGTTCGAATTCGGTGGTGATCAAGGAAGTGCCAGCCAACGCCACGGTGGTCGGTGTGCCGGGCCGAGTGGTCGAAGCCGGTGAACCAAGCGCCGACGTGCGTCGAGAAATCGCCCGCAAGCTCGGTTTTGACGCTTACGGCGCCACGCCCGATTTGCCCGACCCAGAGGCCCACGCCATCAACCGGATGCTGGATCACATTCAATCCCTGGACTATACCATCCGCCAGCTTTGCAAGGCATTGCGAGACGCCGGCATCGACCCTGGCGAATTGCGGCTGAACGAATTGAAGGGCTGTGAGTTGCATTCGGCGGCTAGTCAGAACGGCTGGCCCGCGCAGCCGAGCGATTGCACGGCCGAATCCAACGGGAACGCCAAGGCTTCGGCCTAGCTGCCATCGTGCTGGAATTAAGCGTTGTCGCGCGAGAGCATTTCGAGCATCCACGCAACGTCGGCGATCTCAACCCGAACGAACCGGACGTGGTCGAGGCGCGGGTCGGCGAACCGGTTAGCGGCAACATTCTACAATTGCATTTGCGGACCGACAGCCAAGGCGTTATCACTGCCGTTCGCTTCAAGGCTTACGGTTGCGGTTGGCTGATCGCCTGTGGTTCGTTGCTGACCCAGCGCATCGCGGATCGCACGTTGGCGGAAGCCGGGCACTTTCGGCACCACGAGCTGGTCCAACAGCTGGAAATACCGCCGGCCAAGCTACATTGCGCCGTGCTGGCCGAAACCGTGCTCAAAGCGGGGCTGCGTGCATTTGCCGCCAAACCGCACCCGGCAACCTCCACGACCTGACACTCAATATCCAATACGCCTGACCATTACGATGAGGAAAAACACGATGTCGATCACCTTGACTGAAAAAGCTGCTACCCGCGCTCACGGCTATCTGGCTAAAAACGAGCAGGCGAAGGGATTGCGGCTGGGCGTGCGTAACACCGGCTGTTCCGGCTACATGTACACCGTCGGATTGGCCGACTCTATCAACCCCGACGACCAGATCTTTGAATCGCAGGGCATCCAGCTCGTGGTCAGCACCCAAAATCTGCCTTATCTGGACGGCATGGAGGTGGATTACGCCAAGCAGGGACTCAACGAAGGGTTCCGCTTCAACAATCCCAATGCCAAGGAGATGTGCGGCTGCGGCGAGAGCTTCAGCGTTTAGACGCGGTGCATCCGCTTGCTAAACCAGGATAACCGATGATCTGCCCCGATCATGGCGTCCCTGATTCCTGTACTCGACTGGCCAGTTTCAAATCCTAGGGCGACTTTGCCATCCCAACTGCTGGCAGGCGGATTCGCAACCGCGTTCCCGCCTCGCTTTCTCGCAATTCGATCGTCCCCCGATGGGCGGTCAACAGCGACTTGACTACGGCCAAACCGAGACCGGTGCCACCCCGCGCGCGCGCGGTGGTGAAAAACGGCTCAAACACCCGGCCAGCATTGGCTGCCGAAATACCGGGGCCGTTGTCGCTAACCTCGATCCGCAGCGTGGTCGAGTCGGCACCGGGCGCGGGATAGACCACCGCCACGGTGACGGTGTCACCGCCATGTTGGCGGGCATTATCCAACAGATTGCCTAGGACGGATTCCAACACGTCCGCAGCCATGGCCACCGCGACGGATGGCAACGGCTCGATCACCACCACTTGCAGGCCGGTGCCCTGGTAACGGGAAGCGAGACGGCGAACCACAGCGGCGACCTCGGCGCGATCCGTGGCCGCGGCCTGCATCACATCCGCACGAGCCAGTTCGAGCAAGCGGCGCACCAAAAGCTCCAGCCGAGCGGCGTCTTGGTCGAGATTGCCCAGAAACCGTTCACGCTCTCCGACGGTCATCGCCTCGAAATGGTCGTGCAGTAATTCCACCGCACCCCGGATGGCCGCCAGCGGGGTCTTGAATTCGTGGGAGACTTGAGCGGCGAATGTGCGGATATAGTCGGCGCGCTGTTCCAGATGCCGCGCCATCGCCGCCACCGCTTGCGATAGTTCGGCGATCTCCCGCGTGACGGGCCGAACCAGCGGGGTCACCGCGCCTCTCTCACCAGCGGTGGCACGTTGCGCTTGTCGCACCAGCGCCTGGAGCGGTCGCACGATGGTGAAAGAAGTCACCGCCGACATTAAAACCACGGTCCCCAACAGCAAGGCCGCCGCCAGCAACAGATGATGGCGCTTGCCATGCAAGACCTGCGAGAGACTGATCGGCGTGCGCCAGAGCAGGACTACCGCAACGACCCGCGACCCTTGCAGGATCGGCGCGGCGACGAACACGCGCAATAGCGAGCCGCGACTGATGGAATCAATGGCCGGCGGCGACGCATCGGGAATGCGCTGGCGCAACAGGCTCACCGGCTCGCCGTCCAAGGCGCGTCGCACTTCCTCGAACGGCGTCAGGGATCGGCCCAGGCTGGAGCCGGTGGTCGCGACCACCGTACCCTGCGCATCCGTTATGGCGATTCCCGCCAAAGTCATGATCTGGGCATCGTGCAGCAACGTTTGCAGTTCCTCGCCGACAGCGCGGGCGTGCGGATCGGACGGCGCGGAAGACGAGATCGGATCGGGCGGCGGTGGGCGTATCGAATCTTCGGCCAGATCCAGTTGGGCCGGGCGTGGACGCCAGCGGGCGTCGACGTCGTAACGTTCTCGCCAGCGCCCAGCGAGCGGCACGCCGTAATCCAGATCGGCCAAGGTCTGGGGCGCTCGCCGCGTCAGTGCCGCGCGGTAGCTGGCAGCGACGAAAGCGGCCTGGCCGATCAGCTCCGATTCGGTCTGGCGGATCAGGGCGCTGTCGTACAGCCGCAGTGCTTCCAATCCCAGCAACGGCAACCACAACACCGCCAAGTTGACCGCCAATAGCAGGTCACGCAGCTTGAGCCGTGGCCGGGATAACGACATTCAGCAGGGCCCTAGCCGATACCCGATACCGTGCAGGGTTTCAACCGGGTCCGCGCCCAGCGACTTGAATTTGGCGCGCACCCGGCGGACATGGCTGTCGATGGTGCGGTCGCTGACCACGCGATAATCCTGATAGCTGCCGTCCATCAACTGGTCGCGGCTGAACACCTTACCGGGATGGCTCAACAAAGTCCGCAGAATGCCGAACTCAGTCAGGGTCAGCACGACTTCCTGATCCTGCCAAAAGGCGGTGTAGCGATCCAGGTCCAGTCGCAGCCGCCCGTGTTCGAGACGATGCCCACCCGGTGCGCTGGATTCGCATGTCTCGCCCTTCCCTCTTCGCAAGATGGCTTTTACTCGCGCCACCAATTCCCGAGGGCTGAATGGTTTGGTGACGTAGTCGTCGCCGCCCAATTCCAAGCCGAGGATACGGTCCACCTCGTCATCGCGCGAGGACAAAAATACGATGGGGACCGCGCTGGCCCGGCGCAAGGCTTTGCACACCTCGGTGCCATCCAGTTCCGGCATGACGATATCCAGTACCACCAAATCCGGGCAGACCTCGCGGAACCGGATCAGCGCCTGTTCCCCATTCTCGGCCTCCACGGTGGTAAATCCGGATTTTTGCAGGGCGAAGCCGATCACTTCGCGAATATGGGGATCGTCATCGACAACCAGAACGGTAGGCATGGATTTCGGGCAACTCAACGCCGGCAATAGACCGTAACCATAAACAGCTTAGCGCCCTTGGGCCCGCGACGGAATCGGTTGCATCAGCTTTGCACAATCATTTCGCGATCTTGCACGAACCCGCCACCGAGGCTACGCACTCCATCCGCATACTGCGCTGGCGAATTACCGGAGTCCCGCCATGCGCAATCCACCGATCCCACTATTGGGTCCCGCCGCCCTGATCCTTGGGCTGGCACTCCTGGCCATCCATCCCCTGATTTGGCTGGTGGGGACTTGGTTCGATCCTGCCTACGACTCCTACGGGATTTGGGTGGCAGCGCTGACCGTTGCGCTGCTGCTATGGAGCGCAACCAGCCCGGTGCAAATGGCAAACTCGCGGGAACGCCTGAATGGATTCAGACTGCTGACGATCACCGCTGCCATTCGCCTGTTGGGGCAGTGGCTGGGAATCAACGTGCTCGGCGCGGCAGCGCTGGCAGTGGACGTTTACGCCATCGGCTTGCTGCTGGGATTGAACCGCCGCACTCGGCCGTTAGCGCCGGGCTGGCTGGCGGTACTGTTCGCCTTCGCCCTGCCGATTGAACGCATCCTGCAACGGTGTTTCGGCTTCATCTTGCAGCAACTTTCCGCCGCTGGCGCGTGCGCCGCGCTCAAATTGGGCGCTCCGGTCCAGTGCACGGGCATCCAGTTGCAATGGCAAGGGCAAACCGTGCTGGTCGATCTGCCCTGCTCCGGGACGCGCGGCTTGCTGCTGCTCCTGCTGCTCTATGTCGCTCTCGCCGCACTGACTCGCCCCACCTGGCGTCGAGCCGGCGAAGGCGCACTGCTGGCGCTGGCAGCGGCAACGTTGGGGAATAGTCTACGCATCGTCGCCCTCGCGGTGGGTCTGGTCCACCGCGAGGCGCTGGGCGGCATAGACGTGCTGGCCGAACCCTGGCACAGCACGATTGGCTTGATCACGCTGAGTCTTTCCGCCCTGCCGATCCTGCTTTGGGCCCAATCCGGGCGCGGCGACACGATCCCAGTTTTGGCGATACCCGCTAACACCGGCTCCGATCCATTACGGCCCCTTTCCTCGATCAAGCCGCTTCCCAGTCTGGCGTTTCTAGTCGCATGCGGCGGGATCGTCGCGCTACCACCCCAACCGCTGGATGTGGCCCGACCTTTATCCGCACCACGACTGCCCGGTTACGTCGCCGCCTTCGCCGCGCAAACCGGCACGCTGACCGACCAGGAGCGCGATTACTTCACCCGCTATGGCGGCGGTGCGGCGCGGGCCGCCTATGGGCCCTACGGCCTGCTGGTGGTGAGTACCACCGCGCCGTTGCGCCATCTGCACGCCCCCGAGGAATGCCTGGCCGGCGCCGGTCACACGGTGCGCTATCTCGGCCAGACCGGCGGCCCCATTCCCAGCGCGGTGTACCGCAGCACCGACCCGCAAGGCCGGGTCTGGCGGGTGACCGTGACTTATGTCTCGGAACGGGGGGAATGGACCACCCACGTCGCCGAGGCCGTATGGCGGTGGCTGCAAGCGCCCGGCACGACCTGGCGGATGATCCAGCGGATCGCACCCTGGGAGCTGCCGGTGGAAGCCACGGCAACCTTCGATGTCGCGGTGTGGCGCGCGCTGGATTTACCCGTATCCCAAATCCTTTCTCAACTCCCATCCGTGAAACTTTAACCTTTGGAGGATCCACTCATGAAGACCACTCGACTGATTCTGATCGCGCTCCTGTCCTGGCTACCGTGGTCGGGCGCGCTGGCCATCGTTCCCGACGATCTCGGCGGACGCATCGAAACGCAAGTGGACGGCAAGCCGGTGACCCTGCCGCTGCTCAAGACCGACATCGACGCCGACGTGCAGGGCGACGTGGCACGGGTCACGATCACTCAGACCTTCGCTAATCCTCTAGACCGGGCCGTACACGCCACCTATCTGTTCCCGCTCAACGAAACCGCTGCCGTCAATGCCATGACCATGGAAGTCGGCGACGAGCGGGTTCAAGCCAAAATTCAACGGATCGAGGAAGCCCGCGCCACCTTCGAGAGAGCCAAGAGCGAAGGCCGTAGCGCCGCGTTGCTCAGCCAGCATCGCCCAAATATGTTCACCCAGGACATCGCCAACCTGATGCCGGGTTTACCGATCAAGGTGACGCTAACCTATGCCCAGACCGTGCCTCGGCTAGATGGTGCTTATGAACTGGTGATTCCGCTGGTGGTGGGGCCGCGCTATCAGCCACAGGGCGCAGGGGTCGCGCCGGGTCAACCCGCGCCAAAAGGCGGTGTCCAGCACTGGAACGCGCAAACGGGGACTTCCGGCGGTGCAACGGCCAAGAACAGCCAAACCGCTTACGGCCAGTGGGAAGTCGAACAGCTACCCGCCTACCCGCCAGTGTTCGAATTGAACGTCCCCGATCAGATCGACCCGGAACGGGTAGGTCTGACCGTCCACCTCAACGCTGGTATGGCGATTGCCAACATCGAAAGCCGCACTCATCCGATCACCACCGAAACCCCGGACCAGGACCATGCCGAGGTGAAGCTGGCGAACGGCCGGACCCTGGACAACCGCGATTTCGTGCTGCGCTACACCTTGGCGGGAACGCGAACCCAAGCCGGCTTGCTCGCCTATCGCGATCAACGCGGTGGTTTCTTTAGCCTGCTACTCGAACCGCCGCAGGCGCCGGCGGCGACGGACATCACGCCCCGCGAAATGGTGTTCGTGCTGGATTGCTCCGGTTCGATGGACGGTCTGCCCATCGACGCCAGTAAAGCCTTCATGCGGGCGGCGCTACGGCGGCTGCGGCCCACCGACAGTTTCCGCATCATCCGCTTCAGCGATTCCGCAAACGAATTTTCCGCCCAGCCCTTGCCAGCGACGCCGCAGAATATTCAAGCAGGTCTGCGCTATACCGATTCGTTGCGTGGCGAAGGCGGTACCGAGATGAGCAGCGGCATCCGTCAAGCGCTGGCGCCACCGGTTCCCACCGGCGCTATCCGCATCGTCACCTTCCTGACCGATGGCTACATCGGCAACGAAGCGGAAATTCTGGCGCTACTCAAGGCGAATCTGAACGACGCGCGGTTGTATGCCTTCGGAGTCGGCACCGGCGTCAACCGCTATCTATTGAGCGAGATGGGCCGGGTCGGGCGTGGCTTCACCCGCTACATGGACCCGACCGAGGATCAGGAAAAAGTGGCTGGTGAACTGGCCGACCGCTTGCAATCACCAGTGCTGACCGATATTGAGATCGACTGGGGCGGGCTGGAAGTCAGCGAACTGAGCCCCAACCGGCTGCCCGATCTATTCGCTGGCCAATCGCTGCGGATTCAGGGCCGTTACGGCCGCCCTGGCAAATACGAAATCAAGGTGCGTGGCCTGGTGCAGGGCCGTCCGGCGACCTTGCCCCTGCAAATCGAGTTGCCGGAAACCAGCACCGAGGGTGAGGCGGTGCCGATCATCTGGGCGCGCTCCCTGATCGGCGACCTGCATTACCAAATGACAACCGGCGCGCACCAGCCGGGCAATGAACCCGTCAATACGGACGCGCTCAAACAGCGGATCACCGATCTCGGGTTGAATTTCGCCCTGGTGACGCCGTGGACCGCGTTCGTCGCGGTGTCGGAAAAGATTTACAACGCCAACCCCGAATCCACGCCAACGCTGCCGGTACCGGTGGCCCAGGTCAAGGGTACGACCGAGCGGGCCTATGGCGAACCGGCCACACCGATCACGACCGCGACGGTTTTCACCGGCGGCGGTACGCCGGAGCCGGCGGCGCTGCTCGGTTTGGCCCTGGTGGGGTTGCTATTGGTCGGGTTCCTACTACGAGGCCAGACGATGGGCCCGACCCTGCACCACAGTCGCGGTCGTCTGTGTTAACCACGGATGGAGCGCACCGCACTGTAGAAACGGTGAGAAATCCCGGACGAGCATAAACGCCGCGCAACGCTCGTCCGGGCGACTTCTCCATCCGCCGAGACCGGGAGCTGGCGGTGCGTTGGGTGGATTCGTTTCTAATCTTTTCGCTTATTTTCTTTACGGATATTCCGTGCTACGTTTGAAATGGCTCCTCGCGAACCAACAGACTCGGCCAGATTCCAGACGCCGTCAGCAGGCCCCACGGGATTTTCGCTGGAGGTGTCTGGCGCAAAACCCAAACTGACTGAGCGCGGGGCGGCCGATTTGAGAGGGCTTCGAGATTTTCTCATCATTTGGCTGAATGGAGGATCGCAAAATGAACGCTACCCAACCCCAGCTACCCGATGAACTGATTGCCCTGCGCGAAACCGGATTTGCCCGTTGGGCCACCGATGCAGCCCCAGCGGCAAATTTTCGGCAACGGTTCGACCAACCACGCATGCCGGTGGTCGGCATCCAACACGTCCGGCAATGGGGACTTCAGGTTGATGACGAGCGCGAACTGATGGGACACGAGCGGACGTCCGCGGCCGACGAGGAACTCTGGCAAGTGGTGTTGCAAGCTACCGATGGATCGACCTACGAGGTAAGTGCCAGCTGGGTTGTCCCAGCATCCGGCTAGTACGACCACCCTAACCCACCCACGGCTGAGACAGACGGGCCGGCCTTTCTGGCCGCACAAGGGCCATGGATCATTTTAAGTAACATATGGCCCAATATAAACCGTTACCGCGCCAGACCAATCCAAACAGGCCCGTCCATTTCTAAACTCAATGACTGTCGGATTCAGCGAAATCGCATTGAGAGCATTACATCGCCATCGAGTCGACATGAAAAAACCGCCTGGAGGCGGTTTTCCGTCAGCGAGGAAATCCCCGGACCGCAGGCATGGCCCGGGGACACCGCGGTTACTTGATCACGTCCTTCACCGTGCTACTCGCCTTATCTTTCGCCATGTCGGTCGCTTTGTCCTTAGCCACATCCGTCGCCTGATCCTTGACCGTCCCGGTCACTCCCTCAGTTGCCTTCTTCATTGTGGTATTACCGGAAACCATCCCAGCCGCACTTCCCGCTTTCCCGCCAGCAGCATCCTTAACCGATTTCGTGGCATCGACCGTACCCGATGACGGGACAGCACCGGTCGTGGGCAACATCTTATTAGCGTGGCCTTTGACAGTGCCAGTCGCTTGATCTTTAGCGGTTTCGACCGCCTGATTCTTGGCCGCATCGACCGCCATCGTCTGGACATCCGCCGTCCAGGCAGAGCTGGATAGCACCAAGCTCATGACGGTACCAGCGGCTAAAGCCATGGATTTCAGAGTCATACTTTTACTCCTATCGGTTGCGACAGTTCGCTCAAATATGTCTTTTTAAAAACGCCATAAACGAGAACAACATTTCACCCTGGCGGGTGACTTCCAAACCGAATTTAAACGGACTTGTCGGCACAATCGGCGATCCTGAAATAAACCTCCGAAGGGATGGTAGTCGAGAGCCATTCGCTCGATCTAGGCGGTGGTATGTCCAATTCTCAAGCGCTTCACGCCGCTGCTGGCATACACCGTGCATAACGTAGCCACAGAAATCGCCGGATTGCAATCCGCAGATTAATCAAGACACACCAAAACGTCTACGGTCGGTAGAGAATCTTACGAGGAAAATTGCACAATTATGGGTACAGCGGTCATTTCAGTTAAAGACGGGACAGCCGATGTTTGGGGGAATCAATTTATCGCAGTATTCGCCAAGCGGCCGCAAAAGGTCGCCATGGGCGGCACCATCACCCCCGTAACGCCCCGTTTCAACGTCATCATGCCCTCGTTTCCCTCGCCGGAAACCGTAATCGCCACGGTCAAAAAAGCGGTTCAACAAGCGGGAGTCGGCGGCACGGTGATCTTTAACGTCGGCCATGGCGCCACGGTCGCTAATTCGAGCGTCGATGGCATGGTCGAGCTGGCACCCAACGGGAAGTTCAAGTTGGGTGGCCTCAATGCTGACCCGGATTCAGTTTTCCTGTCCGTCTTTTATGACCTCGATCCCGACGGTTCAGGTCCCAATAAATCGCAATTGGAAAATGATCGTCTGTTCAATAAGGGAACTAACCGCTTGACGCACTGGACGCACTACAAGAACCTTTCCGACACCATCAAAGCAGGCCAACTGCGCAAAGTGGTTTTCCTCACCTGCCGAGTCGGTGGCTCGACCGATTTCCTGAAGAAAATAGCGCTCGACTGGAAGGTGACTATCCAAGCCTATAAACGCCGCGTGGTGCTGGCTCCCCAACCCAACCGCCGGGTGCGGATTCATCTGGAAGGGGACAGCCCCGGTAAATTGACCAATGTACCCGCCAGCGAAGAACACTTATTCAGCGATGTCGTTCAGATCAGCGACACGGTTCTGGTCGGTCCCCCCCTCTAATCACCCCGCAGGGTCGGTCCCGAAAAATCCGCAGAGGAAGATATTTTTCTGGCGGATATTTCGGGCTACGCAAGCCTGTTGCGCCGTTCGCCTCACCGAGCAACCGCTTTCATGGCTTGCGCCAACGTCGCGAGCGAGCGCAGCACCTCATCCACTGAGCGCGCGGCGCGCGCATCCTTGAGCGCGCCGTTCTCGTCGAAGGCTTCGTGAGCGCGGCCCAAGGCGAACTGTTGAGGCACCACGATCATCGAAAACGCCATCTGCAAATATTGACGTAGGAAGTTCATCGACCGCAGCGCGCCGCCGGGTCCCGGAGATGCCGACAATAAACCCGCCGGTTTGCTCGTCGTGACCGCCAAACCGGTGGGCCGATCTTCGCTGGCGGCGATGCGCGACAACCAATCGAAAGCGTTGATCACCAGCGGGGTCGGAAAACCGTTATATTCAGGTGTGACCAACAACACGCCGTCGCTTTCCATAATGGCTTGTTGCAACTGAAACGCGCCTTGTGGCACACCCGACGCCGCTTCCAGATCACCGTCGTAAATCGGCAAATCCAGTGCTCGCAGGTCGAATAGCTTGGCACTGTGACCCGCCGCCGTCGCGCGTTCGGCGGCAAACGCGGCCAGCGCCCGATTCAACGAACCCGCGCGAGCGCTACCGGGAATGATCAGTAACTGTAGAGTACTCATGCTCACATGCTCTCCGGTTGTGGAACGGGTAAAGCGCTTTATCGTTCAAAATTATAGAACGCTGGCCAAAATGCCGGTGGTTATCACCGCATCGGTGCCGCAAGGCCCAATGGCCCATTGATTCCTGATTCGAGGTCGCACCGGGTTCAAATTGGACGGTTGGCAACCGTGAGCTGACCAAAATGGCGGTTTCCGCCATCAAACCGATGGCTCTGGCGCTCGACCAAACCACTTTAAGCACCGCCATCCTCGAATTGGCACCCCAAAACCGCGTGGTTTCACACGCGTCGGGAAATTCCCGAACCGTGTGGGGCGATTCGGGATCGTCTTGTTTTCAGTCGAATTCATTTGATTACATCCTTAATAGCATTGCTGGCTTTGTCCTTGGTCATAAACCCTCGCCACCGGCATGGATCGTGCTAACACTCAAGTACAAAACCGGCCCTGCGGAGAAGAAATATCTCAATATTTTGAAAATAAAATAAAAATTACATGTTTTCATCCGGAAATGGCCCCAGCTGGCCGTTTTCCAAGCTCAACCGAATGCGATTTGAAGGAGAACAGTGATGGCAATCAAACTGGATGTCCCGCTGCTGGCGCAGGAAAAGCCGAACTGCTGCTGGCACACCGCCGCGATGATGATCTGGCTGTATCACCAGCAGCAGACTCGTCGCCAAGGACCGATGAACACGGTGCCCGAGGCTTATGCACGGGCGGACACGGCACCACTCTACTGGGCCGAATTCATCACGCTGGCCAAGAACGTCGGTATGATTGGCCTGCCGATGGCCAACAACTACACGGAGGCCAGCCTCACCCAACTGCTGACCAAATCTGGCCCGCTCTGGTGTTGCGGGCTGTGGTACGGCGTCTGCCACGTCATCGTGCTCACCGGCGTGGAACCCGGCATCGTCTATCTCAACGATCCTGATCGGGGTGTCAAAAAGACCGGCACGATCAATTGGTTCAACGAAAAGCTCTACAGCTCCGCAAGCTGTTCGATCATGGTGAAGGACCCGGCGAGATATTGAGTGCCCCAGGAATAGAGGGCCAGAATTGCGGAGTTGAGGACTCGGCCCATGACGGTGCCGGAATACCCCAGCACCGCCGAACAACCGAAATAGCGACGGGCTGTGCGCCCACCGCGCCAGTGAACGAGGGGAACGCGCGACGACTAGGCTATCAACGGCAACCGCCCGATGATTTCGTCCGCCATCTGCTGGGTGGTCAGCTTCCCGCCGAGATCAGCGGTGCGCGCTCCAGCGGTGATCGTGTCGTCTACTGCCTGCTCGATGGTAGCGGCTTCCGTCTCCAACCCCAACGAATAGCGCAACAACATAGCGGTCGACAAAATCATGCCGATCGGATTAGCGATACCCTTACCGGCGATATCGGGGGCCGAGCCGTGAATCGGCTCGTATAACCCGATTTGCCCTTCCCCCAGACTGGCGGAGGGCAACATCCCCATCGAACCGGCCAGCACGGACGCCTCGTCGGTGAGAATGTCGCCGAACATATTTTCGGTGACGACGACATCCATCCAGGCCGGTCCCGTGATCAGTCGCATGGCAGCGGTATCCACCAAAACATGCTCCAATGCCACGTCGGGATTCGCCGCGCCAACCTGTACGGCAATTTGCCGCCACAGCCGCGAAGATTCGAGCACGTTGGCCTTGTCAACGGACGTGACTTTGTTCTTGCGACTCTTGGCCAGCTTGAACGCCAGTTCCATCACCCGGCGAATTTCGTAATCGTAATATTCCAGCGTATCGACGGCGCGCTCGCGGCCATCCTTGCTGTCGCGGCCCTTCGGCCAACCGAAATACAAGCCGCCGGTCAACTCGCGGATGACGAGAATATCCACGCCCTGGAGTTTTTCCGGCTTGAGCGGCGACGAGTCGATCAGCGCCGGATGAACCTTGACCGGGCGCAGGTTGGCGAACACACCCAGACCCTTCCGCAAGGCCAGCAGTCCGCGTTCGGGGCGATCCTTGGCGTTCGGATCGTCCCATTTCGGCCCGCCGACCGCGCCCAAGAGCACTGCGTCCGCCGCCTGACAATCCGCCAAGGTTTCGTCGGTCAACGACGAGCCAAAACGGTCGATGGAACAGCCGCCCATCAGGCGTTCCTGGTAAACCCATTGGTGATGGTATTGACCCGCAATCGCGTCCAGCACGCGGACCGCTTCGCCGACCACTTCCGGCCCAATCCCGTCACCGGGAAGTAAGACGATATTTGCTTTCATGATTGTTCATTCCGTAGGGGGATGGGCACGCAACACGTCGCGCCTCCACAAAATTTAATGCGCCACCGTCAGGCCATATTCCACCGCATCGACCAATGCCTGCCAGGAAGCCTCGATGATGTTGGCGCTGGCGCCGACCGTGCTCCACAGTCGGGTGGCGTTGCGGGTATCGATCAACACGCGAGTGATGGCTTCCGTGCCGTCCTTGCCGTCCAAAATACGGACTTTGTAATCCGCCAGTTGGAACGAGGCGATTGCCGGATAGTGTCCGATCAGCGCCTTGCGCAACGCGATGTCGAGGGCGTTTACCGGCCCGTTGCCCTCGGCGGCGGTGTGCAGCACTTCTCCGTCCACCTTCACCTTGACCATAGCCTCGGCAAAAATGCCGCGTCCCTGACGATGCTCGACGTTGACTAAAAAATCCACCAACTCGAATGAAGGCTTGTACCCCGGCTGCTGGCGCTTGAGCATCATGGCAACCGAAGCCTCGGCAGCCTCGAAGGAAAAGCCACGGGCTTCCAGCTCCTTCACGTCGTTGAGCACGCCCACCACGTCCACGACGCCACCGACCTCGACACCGTGCTCCTCGGCCTTGCTGAGAATGTTCGCCCGCCCCGACAGCGCGGACACCACCACGCGCATCCGGTTACCCACCCGCTCCGGGACTACGTGCTGGTACGACTGCTCCGACCGGCGCATGGCCGCCACATGCACACCACCTTTGTGCGCGAACGCGCTCTTGCCGACGTAAGGCAAATGGTCGTTGGGGGTGACGTTGGCGACTTCATCGACTACGTGGGAAAGTTCGTACAGTTTGTGCAAGCGGCCTTCCGGTAGGCACTGGCGGCCCATCTTGAGCTCCAGACTGGCCATGATGGAGCACAGGTTGGCATTGCCGCAGCGCTCGCCCACACCATTGATGGTGCCCTGCACCTGAACGGCGCCTTCACGCACCGCCAACAGCGCATTGATGACCGCGCATTCGCCGTCATTGTGGGTATGGATGCCAAACGGATGCTGGATCGACTCCTTCATCTCATGGATGATCTTTTCCAGCTCCCAAGGCATGGTGCCGCCGTTGGTGTCGCACAGCACGACCGTCTCGGCCCCGCCGCGAATGGCGGCCTTGAGGGTTTCGAGCGCGTAGAGCGAATCGGCCTTGTAGCCGTCGAAAAAATGTTCGGCATCGTAGATGACGCGACGGCCCGCGGCGCGCAGATAGGCCACCGATTGCTCGACGATACGCAAATTATCGTCCAGCGTGGTCAGCAGTACATCGGTGACGTGCAGGGTCCAGGTTTTGCCGAAAATAGTGCAAACCGGCGTCCGCGCATCGAGCAACGCCTGGATGTTGGCATCGTCCTCCGGACCGCCTTTGACTCGGCAAGTGGAACCGAAAGCAGCAATCAGCGCGGTTTGCCATTCCATGTCGCGGGCGCGCTCGAAGAACTCGGCGTCCTTGGGGTTGGAACCGGGCCAGCCGCCTTCGATAAAGGCTACGCCCAAATCGTCCAGGCGCTTGGCCACGCGGATTTTGTCGTAACCCGACAGGGTGAAACCTTCACTTTGAGTCCCGTCGCGCAGGGTGGTGTCGTAGATCTGAATAAAGGACATGGATGGGAATCTTCAATTCCAATTTAAGGATATGGGGTGCTTTGACGAGGATGTCGATGGCTCTGGGCAGCGTCCGCTGCATGGCGTCCAAGACGGCGCGGATGCGAGTTCCCTCATGGTTTCATAAAAAGGGCAGCAAATTCAACCAATCCATCGCGCGCGCCCCACACTTGAGGCTAGGCGGCACAGCAGACACCCACAGCCGCCACCACCTCGATACCGGCTTGGTGGCCGACCATCGGCAAGATCCCCAACATCCACCACTTCGCCTATGGGGTCGTCCGCAGCCAAAAGGTTACTGGACCGTCATTCGTGAGGCTGACTTGCATTTGTGCGCCGAAGCGGCCCGTGGCGACTGGTGCGTGGCGTTGGCGAGCCTGGATCGTCAAATAATCGAACAGCCGTTCGCCCTCGGTCGGGGAAGCGGCTGGGGTGAAACTGGGACGCATCCCCTTTTGGGTGTCGGCGGCCAAGGTGAATTGTGGCACGAGCAGCACACCGCCACCGACATCGCGCACGCTCAAGTTCATTTTGCCTTCGGAATCGGCGAACACTCGATAGCCCAGGAGCCGTTCCAGCAGCCGGTCAGCCTGCTCCTCGCGATCACCGCGCTCGACACCGACCAGCACCAGCAGGCCGGTTTCAATGGCGCCGACGGTTTCCCCGGCAACCTCAACCCGTGCCGTGCCGACCCGTTGCAAAAGACCGATCATTTCAGCCGATCAGCAAAGCTTTGGGTGGCAGTGATCAGGGCATCCACGATGCCCGGCTCGCTGGCGGCGTGGCCGGCGGGAGTCACGATTCGTAGTTCCGCTTCCGGCCATGCCTGGTGCAGCATCCAGGCATTATCCACAGGGCAGACCACGTCGTAACGGCCGTGAACGATCACACCGGGAATCCCATGCAAGCGGTCGGCGTCGCGCAGTAGTTGATCGGCATCCATGAAGCAATGATTGACGAAATAATGGCACTCGATCCGGGCCAGACTAAGTGCTCGGCGCGCTTCCGCGAAATGCTCGACGACGCCCGGGTTGCTTTCCAAGGTCAAGGTAGCGCCCTCCCACACCGACCACGCTTTCGCAGCCCGCAACCGCTCCAATTCATTGGCTCCAGTCAAGCGGCGATGGTAAGCGTGCAGCAGATCAGCGCGTTCCGCCACCGGGATCGGGGCTAGAAAATGCTCCCACAGATCCGGAAAGAGCCGGTTGGCGCCAGCCTGATAGAACCAGTGGATATCCTGGTCGCGACAGAGAAAGACCCCGCGCAGGATCAGACCGCGGACCCGTTCCGGATGCGTTTCGGCGTAGGCGAGGGCCAAGGTGGACCCCCAGGAGCCACCGAACACCACCCAGCGGTCGATGCCAAGATGTTCGCGCAGCTTCTCGATATCGGCCACCAGCTGCCAAGTATTGTTGTCGCGCAGCTCGGCGTGCGGGGTAGATTGACCGCAGCCACGCTGGTCGAACAACACGATCCGATAGCGCTCGGGGTCGAAAAATCGGCGGTGCATCGGTTCGCAACCGGCTCCCGGTCCACCGTGCAGAAATAGCGCCGGCATGCCTTGCGGATTACCGCATTCCTCGACATAGAGGGTATGTAACTCGTCCACCGCGAAGCGCTCGGTGGTGTAGGGCTTGATGTCGGGAAACAGGACTCGCATGGGAACTCCGGAGTCGGTGCGGAAGGAGGAACAAAGTCTGGCAAGAACCGATTTTACGCGCAATCCAGATCGATTCGACAAGCGTCATAAAATGCGGCAAATGCTTTGCGCGCCCCGTTCGGATTCGAGTGGTTGACAACCCTCACCGCTCGAAATCACACCCGCCGGATGATTGATCGCCGCTGCAAGTGCTTGAAGAGGAATTTTCTTGCAGTCACTCCTCGTTCCAGAGCGGATTACCGCAATGCGGACAAGTTTTAACCTTTTTTGCGGACTTGATGGTTTTCTTAATACCCTTAATCTCGTTGAGCATCTTTTTGAGACGCTTCTTGTTTCTATTCTTTTTCGGCACAGAAAGCTCCTTGACTATCTTGTCGCGAAGCCTCTTAACCTTTGATTCGAACACAGGAACGAAATTTTCCACGGAACCACCCCGCAATACCGGAACAGCCGCTGACCGTTTGTCGGGAAGTGCCAAGGGTGCACCCTCGGCACCGCGCTCAAGCCATGTGCGACCCGGTCGCCCCTATCGGGCTGGGACAACGGATAAGTTGAGCCTGCCGCACGGTTTCGGCACGCGCCGCCCCTAGAGAATATAATCCACTACCGCATCGAGATCGTTGAATACTCGCCCGCCCTGAGGTTCGATCTTGGCCTCGTCCCCAGGACGGTATTTGCCGGTTCGCACCAGCACACCATGCAACCCGGCGGCCAGTGCGCCGCATACATCCATCTCGGCGTCGTCGCCGATCATCACCACATCCTGTGGTGGCAGGTTCAGGCTTCTGACCGCTGCTAGAAAAAAAACCGAGGCCGGCTTGCCCAAGGTGATCGCTTCCAGTTCAGCGGCGTACTCCAAGGCCGCGACGAATGGGCCGATATCCAGGCTCAATTCGCCATTATCGCGAAAATAGCGGTTGGAACCCATCGCTAACAGTGGCAACCCGCTTATCAACAGCCGAAAGCACTGATTGAGTGCCGCATAGTCGAACGCGGGGCCAGCATCGCCGATCAACACGGCCTCCGGTGGCGGACCGAGCAAATCGGCGAACTCGCTTAGAATGTTGGGATGCACCAGCAGATGCGGGGTCAGCTTGCGGGCGATCAGGTAGTTGCGAGCGGCAACCACAGGCGTGAACAGATGCTCTGGCGCCACCTCCAGACCCATGCCCGCCAATCGATTGACGATGGCGACCCGGGTCATCCGGGTACTGTTGGTGATAAATCGCATCGGGATGCCGGCAGCATGCAAGCTGAGCAACGCCTCGCGGGCACCCGGCATGGGGTAGCCACCGACATAGAGCACGCCTTCCAAATCGATCAAAACACCGTGGATCATCTTTTCCTCGCCGGATCGGGTCGGAAACGCGTTGAGGCAGAAACCAATGGCGGTCGGAGTTATAGGCCACCTTCGTTCCAGTGAGTATAGAAGGCGATTTTGTAAAGAAAGCCAAAATTCACCGGTTTCGAGATCGCCATGTGCGATCTTCATCCTGACGCTTTTTCTACCCCCGGCTCAAATCGATCCATCATCGGATCGAATCGTCATGCTGTCGCACCCAGGGCCAAGGCCCGGTCGCGGCTGGCCGCGCGTTCGGCGGCAACGGCGTCCGCATCGCGAACGGCGGCAAACTCGGGCCAGCCGATGGCATGGCGGTCAATTAGGTCGATCAGTGCGTCGAGATGGGCTGGAGTGTCGTTCAGGGCCGGAATGTAGCGGTAACGCTCGCCGCCAGCCGCCATGAATGTCAGCCGGTTTTCGACGGCGATTTCCTCCAGCGTTTCCAGGCAGTCGGCGGCAAAACCGGGACAGACCACATCCACGGTTTTGATGCCAGCCTTCGCCCAATCGGTCAGCAAAGCGCTGGTGTACGGTTGCAGCCATTCGGCACGGCCGAAACGCGACTGGAAGGCAACCGCCCATTGGCCGGCATCAAGCCCGAGCCGTTCGGCGACCAACCGCGCGGTTTTGTGGCACTGACAGTGATAAGGATCGCCGGCCAACAAATTGCGTTTCGGCAGGCCGTGGAAGGAAAACAGCAATCGCTCGCCGGGCTGCTCGACGCGAACGGCGCGTATGTTGTTCGCCAGCGCATCCAGATAGCCGGAATCGTCGTGGTAGTGGGTGATGAAGCGCATTTCGGGCAACCAGCGCCAGGTCCGCAGCTCGGTAGCAACGGCATCGAAGGTCGAAGCGACCGTGGTGGCAGAGTATTGCGGATACAGTGGCAACACCAGCAACCGCCGTACTCCGGCAGCACGCAACTCAGCCAGCGCGGCCGGGATGGATGGATTGCCATAGCGCATTCCCAACGCCAGCCGGATCGGACCGGGGTGGCGGCTCGCCAGCATCGCTGCAATCGCCGTCGCTTGGCGTCGGCTGATTGCCAGCAGCGGCGAACCTTCCGGCGTCCAGATTTTTTGGTACTTGCGGGCTGAGCGGGTCGGCCGAATCCGCAGGATGATGCCGTGCAGAATCAGCCACCAAGGCAGGCGCGGGATTTCCACAACCCGTGGGTCCCATAAGAATTCCGCTAGATAGCGGCGCAGGGCGGTGGAAGTTGGCGCGTCGGGCGTACCGAGATTGGTCAACAGCACACCCACGCAATCCAGTTGATCGTGCGCGAAAGGCGGCGGCGCGGTCGGTTTCATAGTGTCATGGGTTTCCTGAAAAGCGAATCCAATTTGATCATAGCCTTGATCGAGACCCTGGCAATGGCGCGGTTACACCGATGCGGTTACGCCTATAATGAGGCGTTCCCTTGCTCGGAGGTTTCCTTGCCATGCTGGGTGTGTTTCTCGACCGGGATTCCCTGGATTGTGGTGATCTGGATTTCAGCGACCTCGACCGGATTTTGCCCCATCTGGACTATTATGCGGCCACCCCCCCCGAGCAGGTCGCTGCACGCATCGCGGAAGCCGAGGTGGTGATCAGCAACAAGGTCGTTCTGGATGCCGTCACGCTCAAACAGGCTCACCGGTTACGGCTGCTGTGCATTGCTGCCACCGGCGTCAACAACGTGGATTTGGAAGCAGCCGCGCAAGCGGGCATCACCGTCTGTCACTGTCGGGGCTATGCCACGCCAGCGGTGGTGCAGCATGTATTCGCCCTGCTGCTGGCGCTCTGCGTCCGGTTGCCGGAGTACCGACAAGCAGTGCACGATGGCCGCTGGCAACAGGCCAGCCAGTTCTGCCTGCTGGATTATCCCATCCGCGAGCTAGCCGACAAAACGCTGGGCATCGTCGGCTACGGCGAACTGGGCCGGAGCGTAGCGCGAGTAGCCGAAGTGTTCGGGATGCGAGTCTTACTGGCTCAGCGGCCCGGCGCGGCAGAACCCGAGGAAGGGCGAGTGCCGTTGCCGATCCTGTTGCCGCGAGTGGACGTACTCAGCTTGCATTGTCCGCTAACGCCTGAGACGCGCGGCTTGATCGGCCCGTGGGAGTTGGCGCTGATGCGCCGCGACGCGATCCTAATCAACACCGCTCGCGGTGGACTGGTGGATGAGGCGTTGCTGGCCGATGCACTACGCAAGGGCGCGCTGGGCGGGGCTGGCGTGGATGTGCTCAGCCTGGAACCACCGACGGCCGGCAACCCGCTGTTGGCGCCGGATATTCCCAATCTGATCGTTACACCGCACAGCGCCTGGGGCAGTCGGGAGTCTCGCCAGCGCCTGATCGGACAACTGGCGGAAAACATTCAAGGCTATCTCGATGGCGAGCCCGTGCGGACGGTAGGGTAATCGACTATCGCGAGCATGCCCGCCGCGTTCATAGAACGGAATGGAATGGATGCTGCGCCGAGGCTATGAGGTCCGTCGCACCAGACTCTCAATCAAGGGCTGCAAGATGATTTCCATGGCAAGTCCGATCTTCCCACCCGGTACCACGATGGTGTTTTGGCGCGACATAAATGAATCGTGGATCATGTGCAATAAATTTATAAAGTCCGGTTTTGTTTTACGAACATCCTTGAAGCGGATCACCACGAAACTTTCGTCCAGAGTAGGGATGTCACGGGCGACAAAGGGATTGGAGGTGTCCACTGTCGGCACCCGCTGAAAATTGATGTCGGTGCGAGAAAATTGCGGCACGATGTAATGGGTGTAATCGTACATTCGCCGCAGGATGGTATCCGTCACCGCCTCGGCGCTGTAACCGCGCTCGGCGGTATCCCGATGGATTTTTTGGATCCATTCCAAATTGATGATCGGCACCACCCCGATCAGTAAATCCACATAGCGGGCGACGTTGACCCTGTCGGTCACCACCCCCCCGTGCAATCCCTCGTAGAACAGCAGATCGGTTTCGGAGGGCAATTGCATCCACGGCGTGAAAGTACCGGGCTCCTGAGCACAGCGCTCGGCTTCTTCGCCGTTGTGAAGATAGTAACGCCGTAAACCGGTGCCATGTTCGCTGTATTCCATGAACAGCGCTTCCAACCGGTCGAACAGATTGCCCTCGGGGCCAAAATGGCTGAGATAACGACCCTCCGCATAAGCTTGCTCGGCCTGTTGCTGCATTTCCAGCCGGTCGTAGCGATGAAAACTGTCTCCTTCGATGAGGGCGGCATTAATTCCATCCCGCCAGAAGATATGTTCCATCGCGACCCGAACCGTTGAGGTACCGGCCCCCGACGAGCCGGTGATCGCAATAATGGGGTACTGCTTCGACATAATCGCTCCACACCGCAAACTTCAGTGAAGATTATAGTCGGCTTTATATTGCATTGCAGCAAAATGAGTCCTCAGTCATTCGGAACGAAGCGGACAGTTACCCCGCGACGGGCCCGAGGCAGACCGGATTTACCCGTTCATGCCTTCATCAAGAAACTACCGGTAAAGATCGGCCGGTTTCAAACCGTGACGATCGCCCAATCGCTCTGTTCCGCTAGCGTCCGCCCATCGCTCAGCACTGCGTAACGGGCCTGTTCGGGCTTCAGCCAAGCCGCCGCGACCCGCTTGAGATCGTCCAACGTCACTTGCAGCACGCGCTGCCGGAAGGCGCGGCGCTGTTCGGGAGTGCGGCCGAACAGCGTGCCGAAAAAGGCGGTGACCGCCTCCCCCGCCGGCGATCCAGGTTTATCGATGGCGGCGATGACGCCAAGAATGGCTTCCTCCAAGGTTCGCGCCGGGTGATCGTGGGTTTGCAACCAATCCAGCGCCCGATCGAAATCGGTCAGCGTGTCGGCCAACCGAGGATCGCGATACGAGTAGAAGCGGAATGCGCCACTGTCGGGGTGATAGCCCGCGCCGCCGCCGTAGGCCCCGCCCTGCTCGCGGATGGCGCGGTGCAGATAGCCGTTGCGGAGAAAATCGCCTAGTACTTGCAAGGCTGGGGCGTCGGGATGGTTCGGCGCGACAGTGGGATAGGCTTTGGCGCAGAAATTAACCTGGGTGTTGACCCGGAACCCCTGCCGTGGCGGTTGCGACGCGGGCGGGGCGAGGGTGAACGGCTCGGTCATCGGAGCCGAATTGTCTGGCCAATGCGCGGCCAGTGCGGCAGCGATGGCATCCTGCCGCTCGGCTTCGCCGACCACCAGCAGTTGCCTCGGCAGGTCGCGCAAGCGATCGCGCAAGCGCTCTAATCGCTCGGCGAAGGCACGCAACGCGCCAGCGTCATCCAACGTGTCGTCCAATGCCTTGAGGGCTTTCAAACCGTGTAAACCATCCCAACGGTGGTTCAACGCCGCCACCGGACTCAGCCCGGCGCTGGCGGCGGCGAGCGCCAGCATGTGGCCGTGATCGGTCACCGCTTCCTCGCGCTGGGCGCGCATCTGCGCGACCAGTTCCCGCAAGCGCGGCAGCTCGTCGAAGCGGGCGGTGGTCAGAGTTTCCCGCAGCAGCTCGGACAATGCGTCGTGATTGCGGGCCAGCGCCTTGCCGGCGAGAATCAACACACCCTTGACCTGCGTCACGTCATTTACCCCGCCACGCACGTTGGCGCGAGCGCTGATGCCGCCGGTGACCGCCGCCTGCCGGGCTTGCGTGGTCCGGTAATCGCGGCCGGCGCTGCCCACTTCGGTCAAACAGGCACAGAACAACGGCAGCACATCCAGTTCGTCGGAATCGAGCGCCGGCAGGTCGATCACGGATTGAAGATAAACCATGCCGTTGGTGCCTTGGGCGTACCAGTGCGCGGGCAATTTGCCCACCAGGCGAGCGACGCCTTCGGCGATTTTCAAATCCGGCGGTACATCTTCCAGCCCGACGCGCGGCAACAGTTCGGGGTCGTCCTGCCGCTGCTGGCGTTCCGCGAGCGCCTTGGCTTGTTCGATCAGGCGGGTTTGGTCGGCCTCGGTCAGTATCGCGCGAATCGCTGCCAGCTTTTGCCGCTCGGCCGCTGCTTGTGTCTCGCTCAGTTCGGGGTCTGGGGCCATGGTCAGCCGGACTCGGTGCGGGTTGTCCAGCAGCAGTTGCCGGACCAGTTGCGGAATGAAATCCGCCGCTCGGCTTTCCGCTCGTAATTGTTCCAGCAGCGGATCGCTGTCCAGTGCGGCGACAGGATCGCTGCCGTGAATCGCCGGCGTCAACGCTTCCAGCAGCAGGTGCAGGCCGTAAGGGAAGCCGTCGCCGGTGATTTCCCGCTCGCTCAACTCCAATTGATGCAGGACAGAATCCACCGCCTCTTGCGGCACGCCCTCGGCGGCGACTCGGCGCAGCACGTCGAACACCAGCGCCTCGACCGCTTCGGCGTGTTCGGGATTGGAGCCTTCCAGGCCACAAACGAAAGTGGCTTCACGGGTCGAAGTGTCGAAGCCGCACAGCGGCGACGGCGCGGTGCCGAGTTCGGAGGTTTCCAACGCGTGCCGCAGCGGCGAACTGCTGTTGTCCAGCAGCACGTCGCTCAACAGCCGCGCCCGCAGCGTCGCCAGCGGATCGGTGACCGGCCCCAGCAACCAACCCAGCACGATATGCGTCTGATCGGCCAAATCCTCGGTACCGTCCAGCGGGTAATGGATCAGGTCGGCGATCGGCGCGGGACGGCGGCGTTCGTCGGGAATGGCGAGATCGAGGTGGAGTGCCTGGAACCGGCTCAGTGCTCCGGCCTCGAAGCGTTGCTGATGCTCGGCGGCCGGAATATCGCCATAGGTCAGGAAAATGGCGTTCGAGGGGTGATAGTGGCGGGCGTGGAAGGCTTTGAGTTGCGCGTAGGTCAGATCGGGAATCACCTCGGGATCGCCGCCGCTGTTGTAGTGATAGGTGGTGGTCGGGAACAATCGGCTTTGCAAGGCTAGCCCCAGCCGTTGTACCGACGAACTCAACGCGCCCTTCATTTCGTTGAACACCACACCCTTGAAGGTCAGTTCCGAGTTGGGATCGTCGGGTGCGACGAATTCGAGCCGGTGACCTTCCTGGGCGAAATCGCGCTCGTCGAGCAGCGGGAAGAAGGTCGCGTCCAGATACACATCCAGCAAGTTATTGAAGTCTTTTTTGTTTTGGCTGGCAAACGGGTAGGCGGTCCAATCGCTGCTGGTGAAGGCATTCATGAAGGTATTGAGCGAGCGCCGGATCATCATGAAAAACGGGTCGCGCACCGGATAGCGTTGGCTGCCGCACAGCGTGGTGTGTTCGAGAATATGCGCCACGCCGGTCGAATCTTGCGGCACGGTCAGAAACGCCACCATGAAGGCGTTGTGTGGATCGTCGGCAGCGAGGTGGAGATGCCGGGCGCCGGTCGCCATGTGGCGATATTCCTGGAACTCCAGCCGTAGGGCAGGAACGGGATGGCTGCGCAAATGCTGAAAAGCGGGATGGATCATGGTTTCGGTTCGGATTGGTCGGAATCGTGAGGAGGTTCCGGTTCGGCAGGCGGCGCCGCACCACGCGGTTCGGTCAGGACGACGAGAATCGTGCCGGAGAAGGCTACCAATACTCCGACCGGCGCCAGCCCCAGCAGGTTCAAAACTTGGCTCTGTTCGCCGCCTAGCATTGCCGCAAAACCGGTGACCAGACCGACGACGGTCAGGATGCCGCCGATCACCACCAGCCAGCGGCCCAGCTTGAGCGCGGTCACGAGTCGGCCGCCATGCCGCCCCAAGCGGGATCGGTAGCGTGGCGCTCCAAATACCAATCCACGGTTTTGGCGATGCCACTGTTGAACGTTTCTCGGGGTTGCCAGTCGAGTTCCTCGTCCATCTTGCCGGCGTCGATGGCATAGCGCCAATCGTGGCCGGGCCGATCGGTGACGAAAGTGATCAACTGCTCGTGCGGGGCATGCTGCGGACGGCGTTCGTCCAGCAGCGCGCAAATCAGCTTGGCGATGTCGAGGTTCGCCCATTCGTTGCAACCGCCGATGTTGTAGGTTTCGCCGGGTTTGCCACCGCGAATCACCGCATCGATTCCCCGGCAATGGTCTTCGACGTAGAGCCAGTCGCGGATGTTGCTGCCATCGCCGTAGACGGGAATCGGCTTTTGCAGCAGGCAGGAGCGGATCACCGTGGGGATGAATTTCTCGCCGTGTTGGAACGGACCGTAGTTGTTGGAGCAGTTGGTGGTCACGACCGGCAAACCGTAGGTGTGGAAGTAAGCGCGCACCAGATGATCGGAACCGGCCTTGGAAGCGGAATAGGGCGAATTAGGTGCGTAGGGCGTGGTTTCCCGGAACGGCGGGTCGTTATGTTTGAGCGTGCCGTACACCTCGTCGGTCGAGATGTGGTGGAAGCGGCAACAATCCACTGTTTTTCCATCCAGCCAGGCGGCACGGGCGGCTTCCAGCAAAGTGAAGGTGCCGACCAGATTGGTTTGCACGAAGGCCGCCGGACCGGTGATGGAGCGATCTACATGGCTTTCGGCGGCGAAGTGGGCGACGGTGTCGATGGCGTGCTCGCGCAGCAACCGATCCACCAGCGGCCGGTCGCAGATGTCACCCTGAACGAAGAGATGCCGGGCCGGATCGGGCAGATCGCGCAAATTATCCAGCGAGCCGGCGTAAGTCAGCAAATCAAGGGTGACGATACGAATATCGGGGTCAGTGGTCAGCAGGTGCCGGACGAAATTGCAGCCGATGAAACCGGCGCCGCCGGTCACCAGCATGTTGCGGGGTCGATGTTTCATGATGGCTCGATTCAGTTGAGGTCGATAGCGAATTCGGCGACGACCGGAGCGTGATCGGACGGGCGATCCCAGCTGCGTGGCGTCTTGTCCACCCGACAGGCGGTGCAGACCGCCGCCAGTGCCGGACTGGCGAGGATGTGGTCGATGCGCAGGCCAAGGTTGCGGCGAAACGCGGCGGCGCGGTAATCCCACCAGCTAAAGGTTCGATCTTCCTGCGAAAACCGGCGAAAGGTATCTTGCAGACCCAAGTCGAGTAGGCGCCGGAACGCGGTCCGCTCCGGTTCGCTGCACAGCACTTGGCCGGCCCATGCGGCCGGATCGTGAACATCGCGGTCATCCGGCGCGATATTGAAATCGCCCAGCATCACGAATCGGGGATATCGGGCCAGTTCAGTCTCCAAAAAGACGGCGAGCCGGTCCAGCCAAGCGAGCTTGTAGGCGTACTTGTCGGAACCGACCGCTTGGCCGTTGGGGACGTAGAGATTTAACACTCGGATATTGCCGATCGTCGCGCCCAGTACCCGCCGCTGCGGATCGTCCAAACCGGGCAAATCGGTCACGATCTCACAGGCCGGCAACCGGCTGAGAATCGCCACGCCATTGTAGGTTTTCTGTCCGGCGAACACCGCTCGATAGCCAACCTCGGCGATGTCCAGCGTCGGAAAACCGGGATCGGTCAGCTTGGTTTCCTGCAAGGCCAGAATGTCCGGCTGCTGGTCGCGTAGCCAATCCAGCACTTGCGGCAGGCGCACGTTGAGGGAGTTGACGTTCCAGGTGGCGATTTCGATGCCCACTTTAGCCGGTTTCATCCTGTTTCAAAAGACATTAATCTTCAACTCTTATCCCTTGATTCTATCGTAATGTTACCGCATAAAATCCGTGTAGCTCACCCCACATTCCGTCGCACCCGGCCGCGTTTGAGGTGAATCAATAGCAGAGAGATGGCGGCAGGGGTCACGCCGGGGATGCGGCCAGCTTGTCCCAAAGTATGAGGGCGATGGCGACCCAGCTTTTCGCTGACTTCGCGCGACAGACCATGAACCTGGGAATAATCGAAATCGGTCGGTAACACCATTTCCTCGTGGCGGCGCTGGCGCTCAATCTCGTCCCGTTGCCGTTCGATGTAGCCTGCATACTTGGCCTGAATTTCGACTTGCTCGGCGACTTGCGGATCGGTTTCCCCAGGTCCCACGCCGGGCAGGCTCATCAACTCTCCGTAGCTGACTTCAGGCCGCCGGAGCAGTTCGGCTGCCCGGCTTTCCCGCGCCAGCGGGCCATGCAGCACTCGTTGCCAGTCGGCTTCGTTCGCTTGGCCAGGTCGCACCCACGTTTCGCGCAATCGCTGGCTTTCCCGCTCGATGGCCTCGCGCTTGGCGGCAAATGCCCGCCAGCGTTCGTCGTCCACCACGCCCAGCCGGCGGCCGATCTCGGTCAACCGCAAGTCGGCGTTGTCCTCGCGCAGCAGCAAGCGGTATTCGGCCCGGCTGGTGAACATTCGATAGGGCTCGCTGGTACCACGAGTGATGAGGTCGTCGATCAGCACGCCGAGATAGGCTTCATCACGATTCGGCCACCACGGCTCCTCGCCCTTGACGAACCGTCCGGCGTTGATGCCGGCCAGCAGACCCTGGGCAGCGGCTTCCTCGTAGCCGGTGGTGCCGTTGATCTGACCAGCGAAGAACAGCCCCGGGATCGCGCGGGTTTGCAGCGAGTAGTCCAGATCGCGCGGGTCGAAGAAATCGTATTCGATAGCGTAGCCGGCACGGGTGATATGGACATTCTCCAAGCCCTGGATCGACCGAACCAGCGCGTATTGCACGTCGAACGGCAAGCTGGTCGAAATGCCGTTCGGGTAGAACTCGTGGGTCTGCAAGCCTTCCGGTTCCAGAAACACTTGATGCGAACTCTTGTCGGCGAAGCGATGAATCTTGTCCTCGATGGAAGGACAGTAGCGCGGCCCGACGCCTTCGATCACGCCCATGTACAGCGGCGAACGATCCAACCCGCCGCGAATGATGTCGTGAGTGCGTTCGCTGGTGTGCGTGATCCAGCACGAGACTTGCGAGGGATGTTCGTGGACCGAACCTCGATAGGAAAATACCGGACAAGGCGTATCGCCAGGCTGTTCGATCAATCGGGAAAAATCGATGCTGCGGCCATCCAACCGAGGTGGCGTGCCGGTTTTCAACCGCCCGACTCGCAGTGGCAGTTCCCGCAAGCGCGCCGCCAGCGCGTTGGCGGGCGGATCGCCGGCCCGGCCGCCTTCATAATTGGACAGGCCAACGTGAATCCGTCCGGCCAGGAAGGTGCCGGCCGTTAGAACCACCGCCTTAGCGGCAAACTGGATGCCGCTTTGCGTGACGACACCGGCGATTTGCTCGCCTTCGACCAGCAAATCGGTAGCGGCCTGCTGGAACACTCGCAGATTGGGCTGACTCTCGACCAAGCCGCGCACTGCTGCCTTGTACAGCGCCCGGTCGGCTTGGCAACGGGTGGCGCGCACCGCCGGCCCCTTGCGGTTATTGAGGATGCGGAACTGGATGCCGGCTCGGTCGGCAGCCTGGGCCATCACCCCACCGAGCGCGTCGATTTCCTTGACCAGATGGCCCTTGCCGATCCCGCCAATGGCCGGGTTGCAGCTCATCGCGCCCACCGTCTCGATGGTGTGGGTCAGCAGCAAGGTGTTCAGCCCCATTCGCGCGGCGGCCATGCACGCCTCGGTGCCGGCGTGGCCACCGCCGATGACGATGACATCGAAGGGTTCGGGGTAACGCATGGGAATTTCCAGCCTGGAACGAGATTGCGAGAGAGAGTGGTGTTGCTTCAATCCGGCGGTGGCAACTGCACGGCGTAGTTAGACACCGGCAGCGCCACGGTGATCACGCCCTGCTTGGCGAGGAACTGGGCGAAGCGCTTGTAGCGGGCTTCGTCCAGCGCCGCCGGCCGGCGGGCCAATCGCGGCAGCGTGTCGCGCCACGCCCGGCGGTTCAATTCGTCGTCCAGTTCCTTGTGCTTGGCTACGAACGCTTTCCAGGCATCGTCGGGATGATTGAGAATGTAGAGCGTGGCCTGCTCCAGCGCCACCAGAAACCGTCCTAGCCGGGGATCGTTGAGTTGATCGCGGTTCACCACTAGCACCAGTTCATCGTAGGGTGGCACGCCTTCTTCCTCAGGATAGAACGCCCGGCCGGGTTTTTTGGCCAGATCGAGCTGATTTAACTCGAAATTACGAAAGGCGCCGATCACGGCATCCACTTGCTTGGACAACAGCGCCGGAGACAGCGAGAAGTTCACGTTGATCAGCGTCACGTCTTCCATTTTGAGTCCGGCCTTGGCCAGCATCGTTTTGAGCAAAGCTTCCTCGAAACCGCCAACCGAGTAGCCGATTTTGTGGCCTTTCAAATCGGCCAGGGTCTTCACCGACCCGTCTTTCAGCACGACCAGTGAGTTCAGCGGAGTCGCGACCAGCGTGCCGATGCGCTTGATCGGCAAACCAGCGCTTAGGTGAATCATCAATTGCGGCTGGTAAGTGACCGCTAGATCCACTTTGCCGGCAGCGGCCAACTTGGGCGGATCGTTGGGATCGGCGGGCGTTTGCAGTTCAACTTCGAGATTCTGGGCCGCGAAATAGCCCTTTTCCTGGGCCACGACCAGCGCGGCGTGATCGGGGTTCACGAACCAGTCGAGCATGACGGTGAGTTTCTTTTTGGCGTCGTCGGTCTTTTCGTCCGCCCAAGCGCCCGGCGCCAGCACGACCAGAGTCAGCAACAGCAAAACAGCACGCAACGAGTTCGACATGATCTTCGCTTTCTTCAATCGATTTCAGTTTCGGGAATGGTGGGATGCCAGGGTAACAGCCGTTTTAGACCGGTATCCACTAGAAAATAGAGTCCAACCGCCAGCGCAGCCAGCACAAATAGCGCGGCGAACATCAAGTCCACCTGCATCCGACTGTTAGCATGCAGCATCAGGTAGCCCAAGCCGGCACTGGAACCGACCCATTCGCCCAGCACCGCGCCGATAGGAGCGACCGCCGCCGCGATCCGCAAACCGGAAGCCAGCGCCGGCAACGCGGCAGGAATAGCAATGTGCCACAAGACCGCCCAGCGCCGTGGTTCTGGCAACATCACGCGGGCTAGATCCAGCCAGCCGCGTTGGGTGTGGCGCAGGCCGTCGTAAAAATTGGCGGTGACCGGAAAATAAAGGATGAGCATCGACATCGCAATTTTGGAACCCATGCCGTAGCCCAGCCACAGCACGAGCAGCGGGGCAATAGCGAACACTGGGATGGCCTGGGACGCGATCAGCACCGGCAGCAACCAGCGCCGCGCGCGCCGCGAGTAACTCAGCGCCAGCGCGCTGCCACACCCCAGCAGCGTGCCCAACAGCATGCCGAGGACGATTTCCAACGCCGTGACGCCGGCGTGGTGGAACAGCGATTCGCCATGATGCCATAAGGCAAGCATCACCGCCCACGGATCAGGCAAGATGTAGGGCGGTAGATCGCCGAGCGTTACCACCAATTGCCAGACCAGCAGCAGACTTACCAGCGTCAGGAACCCGCGCCACAAACCTTTCATGCCACTTCCAGCCGCCGCAGGATAGCGCGGTAAGCGGCTTGCACTGCCGGATCGCTGGGGTCGCGGGGTGGAACGCCCGGTAAGTCGGGCAAAGCGGATAAAGTTGCTGGCCGACCGTTCATGATCAGAACGTGCTCGCCCAGTCGTAGCGCTTCCAACGGATCGTGGGTGACCAGCAACACAGTCCGACCAGCCAGTAATTCAGCGGCCAGCGCTTGCAGGCGCAGTCGAGTCAGCGCGTCCAGTCCAGAAAACGGCTCGTCCATCAGCACCACCGGCCGATCCTCCATCAAGGTCCGAGCCAACGCCGTCCGCTGACGCATCCCTCCGGACAATGTGTCGGGCCGCGCTAGCGCGTAATCTGCCAAACCAACCCGCGCCAGCAAATCCAGCGCCCGTTGCCGGTCCAACCGCTCGCCGCGCAGCCGACTACCGAGCATGACGTTGTCGAGCACCTTCAGCCAAGGGAGCAACAAATCTTGCTGCGCCATGTAAGCCACCCGGCCGGTCAGCGGCCGGCCATCGCTGCCGCGCAATTCGCCGCTGATGCTGGACGAGGTCAATCCCGCCAACAACCGTAATAAACTGGTTTTACCGATGCCGCTGGGACCGAGCAGACAGGTGAAGCAACCACCGCTTAACTCCAGATCCAGACGGTCAAACAGAGTCAGATCGCCGTAGATCAGCCGGGCGGCACGCAGGCTGACCGCCAGCGGTGGCGGGGAGTCGCAGTTGTGGGAGAAGGGAACGAACGAAGCGGGCACCATTAAGAATATTTTTGCATAAATATATAGATATTAATTCCTTTTTGATTTATTGATTCATTGTTAGTTTAGTCGAAGTGTAACAGGCGTTCACGACGGCAACGCATTCCGCAATGGTCCAGAACGACAAGGCAAACAGGCGATGACTCAGGCTAAGGCGCAATCCGAACTACCAGAGGACCAAAGTCCAGGGTTCGACCTTGAAACCGCGAACCGCGAACTGGAATCCTCGAGTGCCGAACAACGGGTCGCCTGGGCGCTGGAAAACTATCCCGGCCGCATCGTGCTGACCTCCAGCTTCGGCGCTCAATCGGCCGTTTGCCTGCATATGGTCGCCACCCAGCAAGCCGATATTCCGGTGGTACTGATCGATACTGGCTACCTGTTCCCGGAAACCTATCGGTTTATCGATGAGCTATCCGAGCGATTGTCCCTGAATCTCGGCATTTACCGTGCCGAACTCAGCCCGGCGTGGCAAGAAGCCCGTTACGGCAAATTGTGGGAGCAAGGTTTGGAAGGCATCGAACGCTATAACCGACTCAACAAGGTCGAACCGATGCAGCGGGCGCTCAAGGAATTGGGTGCGGCGGCTTGGATTTCTGGGCTGCGGCGGCAACAGGCGAAAAGCCGGCAACATCTCGACGTACTGTTATGGCGCAACGGCCGCTGCAAGATTCACCCGTTGATCGACTGGACTGATCGCGATGTTTACCGCTATCTGTCCAAGTATGGACTGCCCTATCATCCGCTCTGGGAGCAGGGTTATGTCTCCATCGGCGACGTGCACACGACCCACCGTTTGGTCGATGGTATGAGCCCCGAGGAAACTCGGTTTTTCGGCCTCAAGCGCGAGTGTGGTTTGCATGAGCACGTTTAAGGCTTTTCGAAAAACCGCAGGCCATGCCTTGGAGGATGATCGCCGGCTCCAGGCTTTGAATACATTACGGCTCTTGCAGAAGCCAGGGCCTGCCTTGCGCGATAAGACGTTCAAGTTCGGCTGGATCGACTGGCTTCGAAAAAAGGTAACCTTGTCCGAATTCGCACCCCATCTCCTGCAACCGAGTTAACTGTTCAGCTCGTTCGATCCCTTCGGCGATCGAATGTAGTTTCAGGATAGTCGCCAAGTTGATTAGGGATTGGGTAAGAGCCGAACCTTGCGCTTGGTCGTTGATACCATCGACAAACGATTTATCAATTTTCAGGATATCCAGCGGGAACCGGCGAATGTAGTTGAGGGAAGAGTAGCCGGTACCGAAATCGTCGATCGCCAGATGCACGCCCAGTGCCTTCAGTTGATGCAAGCGCGTGATCGCCGCATCGACATCTTGCATCATTACAGTCTCGGTGATTTCGAGGACTAGCGCGGAAGGATCGAGCCCCGCGTCGCTCAATGCCCCCCGAATGCTTTCGGACAGAGCAGGATTTTGCAATTGTCTCGCTGATAGATTCACGGCCACATCCAGTGGTCGCGCAAACCGTTGGCGGAGTTCAGCAGCATACCGACACGCTTCCTGCAATACCCACTGCCCGATCTGAATGATTTGACCGGTCTCCTCAGCCAGCGGCACAAACTCGGCCGGGGAAATGATCCCGCGTATGGGATGCCGCCAGCGCAGCAGAGCCTCGGTCCCCGTGACCGCCCCTGTCTGCAAATCGATCACCGGCTGGTACACCAAGGCGAACTCGCCACGATCCAGCGCGACCTGGAGATCCGCCTTGAGCTCGAGTCGCCTCAACAAAATATCGTGCATTGCCGGTTCGTAAATCTGGTATCGGCCCTTGCCACGATCCTTGGCGACGTACATGGCGACATCGGCGTTGCGTAGGAGATACTCAACGGTAATATTAGCATCGGCCGCATCCTTCGTATCCAGGATCGCAATACCGATGCTCGCCCGCACCAGAACTTCCTTCCCTTCGATCGGAAACGATTTCTCCAACGTCTTCAACAGCCGCCCGGCGACTATTTCCACTTGTAAACCGTAATTTCCATCTTCGATCAGCACTGCGAACTCGTCACCGCCAAGGCGCGCGACGATATCAGTCACTCGGAGACAAGCGTGTACCCTTTCCCCGACTTCGCGCAGCACCTGGTCGCCCGCCGCATGTCCCAGAGAGTCGTTCAGCGTCTTGAAATCATCGATGTCCATGAAAAACACGGCGATGGGCTGGCCGTCGCGTTTCCACCGATCAAGGGCATGCTGTACATGATCCCGAAATAGGGCACGGTTCGCCAACCCCGTCAATGAATCATGGAAAGCCTGATACGTCAGTCGACTTTCGAACGTTTTGCGTTCGCTGACATCGCGCATATTTAAAACGATGCCCCGGACGTTAGGATCCAATGTCAGATCAGTCCGCAATGCTTCGACAAAACACTCGTGCCCGTCGCGATGCAGGATGCGGAATTCGACTGGTTCGGCCGGATCGAAATCGGGTGCCGGACTCAAGACGGACAGAATGCGCGGCTGATCCGCCAGCGCGACCAGATCGATAAAACGCTTGCCTTCAAGTTCGGCAGGACCGTAACCCAGCACCTTTCCGGCTGAGGGCGAGACATACCGGAGCGAGGTGTCGGCTTCGAACACGGCAACCACATCCGACGAATTTTTAACCAGGGATGCGAATCGAGCTTCGCTGCGCTGTTCGAGCAGTTTCTCGGTCAATTGCACGCTTTCGAACGCAAGCGCGACCAGGGATGACAGCGTGACCAAGGCATCGCTTAAACTCTGTGGGGCGCTTAGCCTCGTTCCGACGAGCATCAGCTCCGGTGATTCCTCGTTGGACGATAGCGCGGCGAGGAACACGGAACGCTGGTGCATGCCGAGCTGCAAAATCTCGCGCAGCGGCGTGTTGATGAACAAGACGCCACAGGGCTCGTCACGCTGCGGCAGGCGCTTGCACCCTCCCAGATCATTTAGCGAAAAGATGTTTTCCGTCACCGCATCGCTTCCCGTAACGATCCGATACCGCGAGGGGTCATCGGGGTCGGGTTGGTACACCCGCACAATCGTGTCGTTGCCAGCCAGCGATTGCATCGCTGTGATCGCGATCGCTCGAATGCTGTCGCGGGTAGTTGCGGTAACCAGCGCCGCGCCGACCTCTCGCAACACCCGTTCGCAGGTTGCATCCTTTTCCCGAAGGTGGATCAGTCCGGCCATACGCAACATGACGAGGACGAACAAGGTAAATGTGGAGCCGATCAGAATCACATCGTCCATTTCATGCTTGATCACGCTTTGGGTCAGCCGTAGCGAAGTCGGCAACAGCGCGACGACGCCGAGCAGCGCCAGACGCCCCCAGCCGATGCGATCGTCTCGCACGATGGTGCGTTCGGTCAACGACTCCATCGAGGGGTGCAGGGCAGCCATCCCGAGTCCGGCGTAAAAGGTGATCCAACCGAGTTCGAGATAGCCGCTGCCGGGCACGTAAGGTTCGTGCAGCAGCGACCAGCCATAGAGCGAATCGGTCGCGAACAGCGTCGATGTCGCGCCGAGGATTAGGAACAGCGATGGTGCGTGCCGCCCTGGCCCGAAGGCAAGGCGCGCCGTGACCGAGACCAAGAGCAAGTCCATGATCGGATAACCGACCGACGTCAGCTTGGCGAGAGGCTCGGTTTGGCTTACCCGCCAATTTGGTTCGATCAGAAACACCCACGACAAGGTGCCGACGCTGACCGCCACCATCAAGGCATCGACAAAACCCGCCCAATCCCGACCAGGCAGGCGATAACGGATCAGCAGCAGGAGGGCAAGCACCAAGCAGGGATAAACCGACAGATACAGCGCATCGGCAGACGAAGGGTATGGGAGCTTGATCCCGAAAAACCATTGGTAATTGTAGGCGACCACATCGCCCGCGATGAACAATACCTGTCCCAGCGCCAGGAGATACCAGGGACTCCGATGCTGCGGCCGCTGTAACGCGACTCCGGCAACAATCATGAGCGGAGACGATGCGCCAACCGCATTAAAGAGGTAGCTGTAATGCGCTAGCGTGTAATACAAAAGGGTGGCGAACGCCACCGATCCACCATAAATATGCCAGAGCCGATTTTTCATGGCGCGGCACCGCTTCTCTTTTCACAAAGATAGCTGGATTTTACATCGCCACCGCTCGCGGCTAAAGCACCTATTGGGAGGGCATCGTTCAACTCACCGTCTCACCGGGCATGGCTCGCTCCGCCGACCGAACACCGGGTAGGAACAGGAAAGCGAGTGTGATGGCCGCCCCCAGGATTCCAGCGCCAATCAGGGTAAATCTGGCGCCGGCAAATTCGGCGATCGGGCCAGCCACCGCGTATGACACCGGGACCAAGCCGATCGAAACAAACCAGTCGACGCTTGAAACGCGCCCGAGTAGTCGCGGGGGCACGAGCAACTGTTTCGTGGTGATCCACACGATTAGACCGGCGCTTTCACACAAGTTGAAAGCGAAGCAGGCCAGCATTGCCTGCCACGGCGCCTGCGCGAGGCCATAGCCGGCCACCATCAGCGTCGCGAGGCTCCAAGCAATGTAAATGAAGGTCATGTTGCGCGCCGGCAACCCGCGTTGTGCCATGACCACGGCAGCGACGACGGCACCGATCCCCCCTGTCGCCAGCACCATCCCGAGATCGCCGGCACCTCCATCCAATTCATTCTTCACAATGTAGGGCAACAACACTTCCGAAGGACCCAGGAATACCAGATAAGTGAGGGTAGCGGCCAAAAACGTTCCCCATAACCACGCCCGGGAACGGACGAATAGCAAGCCCTCCCGAATCTCTGCCCATAACGTCAGGCCTTCGGCGCTTTCGCTTTGCCCCGGCCGCTGCCCAATCCTGCCGAGCCGGATGAGACAGGCGACTGAAACCGCGAAGGTCGCCGCATCGACGATGAACGCCCAGCCAACCCCGACGCTGGCGATAATCCACCCCCCTAACGCCGGACCGAGTAGCCGCGCCGCCGTTGGACGTACGAATTGATCGAGGGAATTCGCCTGGGGTAACCATTCCGTGGGAACCAGTTCGGGCACAACCGCATCGAAGGCGGGCCCAAAGAACGCGGAGCCCGCCCCATAGCAGGCGGCGATCACCGCCATGTGCCAGATTTCGAGTATCCCCCCCAAGGACAGGAGGCCCATGACAGCCAGCGCCACACCTCGGATGAGGTCCGCACCGAGCATGACCCGACGCCGATCAAAACGGTCGCTGATCGCTCCCCCGAACAATAGGAGTATCAACTGCGGGATCGACATCGCCATCATGGTGATCCCAAGTGCGGTCGGCGTGTTGGACAACTCATAGACCTGCCAGGCGATGGCCACCAAGGTCACGCCGTCGCCGACCAGCGAAACCGTCATTCCGGTCCAAAGGAGCCGGAACTCGCGAAGCCGGAGTGGCGCGAGGATCTTCATCCGTGATAACGCCTCGCACGGTACCCGATTTCCCGATTCTCTCCTTGCCTTGCGTGCGCCGCCACGCTCGATGGACCTATATCTACGCGGATGCTTGCTGTAGAGCGAACTGCTCGCGCAAGGCGGCGAGCACTTCGATCAAGTGATCGACTTGCGTGTCTGAATTGGCCGCCGTAACCTGAACGCGGAATCCGACTTCATGTTTCGGAACCAATGGAAACGCCGCCATTGTCAAATAGATGCCCCGCTCAAACAGGAACCGACCCGCTGGATCGATCTCCTGGTGGTCGACCAAGGGAATCTCAATGATGGGGAGCCCTGATTCGTTGGGAGTCTTGATGCCGAGGTCGCGGAGCGCGCTCAGAATACGCGCGGTCTTTCGCCATACATCGGCACGATACTGGTCGCCACGCTTGCGGTTGACCATCAACCCCACCTGGGTCGATGCGAGCGACGCGACCGGCGACGGGCCAGAGTAGAGGTAAGGCGGGGCAAGCACTTTGAGGGCTTCCTTCAATTGGGTCGGCAGGGCCAAAAACGCCAGTAGGGACGAGTAGGCCTTCGATAGCCCCCCTACCAGTACAGCCTTGTCATAAGAAACGTTTTGATGCCGAAATAAACTGTTGCCCTTTACCCCATAAGGACAAGGCTCGTCGGGCGAGCGCTCGCCGACCACTCCGAACCCATGAGCATCATCCACGTAGAGTAAGGCATCGTACTCCTGCGCGATGCGCCCGAATGCCGCAAGGTCAGGAGCGTTGCCGGTCATCGAGTTGACCCCGTCCAAGGCGATCAGCCATGGCTTTGCGGGTTCCAGGATGCGAATCATCTCTTCGAGATGCTCGTGATCGTTATGCCGGAAGCGGAACACGGTCGCACCGTAACCGGCGGCCACCATCGCACCGTCGTAGATCGTCTTGTGCGCACGGCCATCGAGAAAGATCGTCCCCTGGCCGGCCAGCACCGGAATCACCGACATGTGAATTTGCGTGATTGTTGGCAGCAGCAACACATCCTCGCAACCCAGCAACGCGACCATTTCCTCTTCGATCTCGGCATACAACCGAGGATTTCCGAGTAGCCGGGACCAGGACGGGTGGGTGCCCCAACGCGCGAGATAGTCCGGAATCGCGGCGATGATCTCTTCATCGAGATCAAACCCCAAGTAGTTGCACGAAGCCCAATCGGTTAGCCAGTGATCACCGATTCGGATTTCTCGGCCGCGCTGTTCGTCGATCACAGCGTCCAACATCGGGTGCGAAGCTTTTAAATGAGCCAGATCTTCGACGGTCGCGGCCCATCGCTCCAACCATTGATCGCGCGAACGACGACCTCTTGGAACAACTTTAAGGGGGATGTCGGTCTCCCGTCGATGTATGTACGAAGGGGATCTCTGATGAGAAGCATTCGCTGACATATTCACCACCTTAATTTAGATTCTAAAATTCCCCCAGATCCAACAGAATGGATAGTCTCCCAACTCAGTACTGGGTAAACCCAAGCTGCTTAGATTTGGTGGCCGACTTTTAAAACCTCTACCTTCAGCATCCACAACATAATTTGTAATTTGTAATATAGCGGACCATCATCACCTTCGTCTATTGCGAGAAGGCATTAATATTTAATGCGTGATACACTTTCGCTTATACGATCCATATGGATCGTTCAGAATAGAGTAAGCGTTGCTCTAAAAAAGCGAGTGGATTTCAGTTGATAGCGGTCTTGGAGACGAACAAGCGGAGGAAAATGATTTTCCTCGACTTATCGCGACAACGCCCGCCGCAAACGCTCCACACCCTCGGCTAAGACCGGGATAGCGTTAGTGTAGGCGAACCGAACATGGCGCTGAGGCAAATGATTGCCAAAATCGATGCCTGGCGTGATAGCGACACCGGTTTGTTCCAGCAATCGCAAGGTAAAATCGTAGCTGTCGTCCGTGAAGCGACTACAGTCCGCATAGAGATAGAAAGCACCGTCGGGAGCGACCGGGATATCGAAACCCAGCTCGCGCAATGCCGGCAACAGAAAATCCCGCCGCGCCTGGAATTCCCGCCGCCGCTCTTCGAAAATAGCTCGCGTTTCCGGGGTAAACGCCGCCAATGCTGCGTATTGCGCCGGGGTGGACGCTGCTAGGAACAGGTTTTGCGCCAGTTTTTCAGCGTCGCCCACGCAGTCGTCGGGCGCCGCCAGCCAACCCAAGCGCCAGCCGGTCATACCGTAATATTTGCTGAAACTGTTAACCACCAGCACCCGGTTGGAATACGCCAGCGCGGTCCGCAGGGGCACGCCGCCGTAAACCAGCCCATGATAAATTTCATCCATGATCACTCGTCCGCCATATCCCTCGACTGTCGAAATGATCGCTGCCAATACGTCGGGCGCGATGACCGTGCCCGTGGGATTGGCCGGCGAGGCTAGCAGCACTGCCGCTGTCCGCTCGTCCCAATACTGCTCTATTAACTCGGCGGTCAGCTGGTAACCGGTTTCCGGACCAACCGGGATTCCAACGGCCCGACCGTCTACCAGCCGCACGAAATGCCGGTTACAGGGGTATCCAGGATCAGCCAGCAACACCCGATCACCCGGGTTGACCAGAATCGCCGTCGCCAGTTGCAAAGCGCCTGAAGCGCCGGGCGTGACCAGAATACGGCTGGCCGGGATTTCGACACCCTGGCTTTCTCGATAGTGCGCGCTGATCGCCTGTCGCAGCTCCGGCAAACCGGCGGCAGGGGTGTAACGCGTGCGGCCTTCCGCCAGTGTCTGTTGGCCGGCCGCTACGATCGGTGCGGCGGTCGGAAAGTCGGGCTCGCCGATTTCCATATGGACGATGGTATGGCCTGCTGCTTCCAGCTCCTTGGCGCGGGCCAACAGTGCCATGACGTGAAACGGCGCAATATCCGCCATTCGCCGAGCGAGCGCACGGAAGCGGCGGGTCACAGGGTTCGTCCCCGATTGGTCTCCTCGTCGCGGATGGTTAAATCGATCGGGCTCGGTGCTTTGCCGCTGGTACCGACTCCTGTGCCTTCAGACAGCCGGATCTGCAAACCGACATTATTCTTGGAATCGGCATTCTTGATGGCTTCGTCCCGGGAAATCTTGCCCTCCTTATACAGCTTGAACAGCGACTGATCGAAGGTGATCATCCCCGATTCGGTCGCTTGTTCCATGGCATCCTTGACGTAGTCAATTTTGCCTTTTTGAACCAGATCGGAGATATAGGGGGTATTCAGCAACACTTCCACCGCCGGCACCAAGCCACCATTGACAGCGCGCACCAAGCGCTGCGAAATGATGGCACGCAGGTTCAGCGACAAATCCATGAGCAACTGGGGTCGGGCATCCTCGGGAAAGAAGTTGACGATGCGCTCCAAGGCGCCATTGGCGTTATTGGCATGCAGGGTGGATAGCACCAGATGGCCCGTCTCGGAAAAGGTCAGCACATATTTCATCACGTCGCGCTCGCGGACCTCGCCCACCAGGATCACATCCGGTGCTTCACGCATGGCGCTGCGCAAGGCATTCTCGTAAGAATGGGTATCAATGCCGATCTCGCGCTGGGCAACCACCGATTTCTTGTGTTGGTGAGTGAATTCGATCGGATCCTCGACCGTGATGATGTGGCCCGGCGCGCTGGAGTTGCGATGGTCGACCATTGCCGCCAGCGTGGTGGACTTACCAGACCCGGTAGCGCCTACCAACAGGATCAAGCCGCGCTTTTCCATCACCAGCTGCCGCAGTAACGGCGGCAAACCCAGCTCCTCCACCTGCGGGATGTCGCCCTTGATGAACCGGATCACCATGGACACCTCACCCCGCTGCCTGAACACATTGGCGCGGAATCGACCGACACCATGCAGCGGAATGGCGAAGTTCAGCTCCCATTCGTGCTCGAAATCCTTGATCTGGTCATCCTTCATAACCGAGTAACTAATCTCGCGCACCTGGCCCGGCCCGAGCACCTTATTGCCAATCGGGCGCACCACGCCACCGATTTTGATGTTTACTGGTGCTCCGACGTGAAAGAACAGGTCGGAAGCATTCTTGTCGACCATCAGTTTGAGATACGGAGTGATGTCCATGTGGGTTCCCTCTTAGGCGAGCCGATTCAGGCCATTCAACGCCGCGACTCGGTAAGCCTCGGCCATGGTCGGGTAATTGAACGTGGTGTTGACAAAATATTGAACGTTGTTGGCCACGCCCCGTTGGGCCATGATCGCCTGACCGATGTGGACAATCTCGGCGGCTTGATCGCCGAAACAGTGGATGCCGAGGATTTCCAGGCTATCGCGGTGAAACAGCAGCTTGAGCATTCCCACGGTACGGCCGGTGATCTGGGCGCGCGCCAAGCTTTTGAAGTAGGCGTGACCCACCTCGTAGGGCACCCGAGCCTCGGTCAATTCGCGTTCGGTACGACCGACCGAACTGATTTCCGGAGAAGTGTAGATACCGGTCGGAATGTAATCCACCAGATGATGGTCGCAAGTTCCGTGGATCAGATGGGTGGCGGCGAAGCGGCCCTGATCGTAGGCGGCGCTGGCCAGGCTGGGGTAGCCGATCACATCGCCCACGGCATAGACGTGAGGCAGGGCGGTACGATAGTTCTCGTCCACCTTGATTTGGCCGCGACTGTTGGGCGTGATGCCCAACTCCTCCAGCCCCATGTTTTGGGTGTTACCGGTGCGGCCGTTGGCCCAGAGCAGCGCGTCGGCCTTGATTCGCTTGCCGGATTTCAGATCCAGCAGCATGCCATCCGGCAGCCCCTCCACTCGTTCATATTCTTCGTTGTGGCGGATCATCACGCCTTGATCGCGCAGGTGATAGCTGAGCGCATGGGCGATTTCATCATCGAGGAAGGACAGCAGTTGTGAGCGGGTATCGACCAGATCGACCTTGCAACCCATGTTACGGAAGATACTCGCGTACTCGCAGCCGATCACCCCTGCGCCGTAGACGACGATGGAGCGCGGTGTGCTGGTCGTGCTGAGGATGGTGTCACTGTCAAAGATACGCGGATGGTTGAAATCGATGTCGCGTGGTCGGAACGGATGTGAGCCAGAGGCGATGATAAAGGCATCAGCGGTCAGAACAGTGGGTTCGATACTGGTATCGGCACGAACTTCGATAGTGTGGGCGTCGAGAAAGCGGGCGTGACCGTGCAAGAGCCTGACCCGGTTGCGCTCGTAGAAGTCCCGCCGCATGGCGGTCTGGCGCGCAATGACTGATTCGGCGGAACGCAGCAGGTCGGGATAAGACAGCCGCAGCGCGGAACCGAGCGCGCTGCGAAACGCTAGGCTGGTGTTGAACTCCAGCATGCGGTTGATCGCATGGCGTAGCGCCTTGGACGGAATGGTACCCCAATGGGTGCAGCCACCACCGACCAAGTGGTATTTTTCGATGACCGCCACCGACTTGCCCTCCTTAGCGGCCTTCATGGCGGCCCCTTCCCCTCCTGGACCGGTACCAATTACGATAATGTCGTACTTCTGATCGTTCATTTTCGCACTCGTCTTTGGATTTGTTGGGGAATTGACCACCCTTAGCTACATCCCTCACCCTCAAAAACAGTATATATTTTTTACAATACCAGCTAAAGCCGCTTGGCGAGCGAACACCCGCGCGAAAGGCGACTGATGGCAGAGTGGCTCCGACACACTGGGCAACGCTCAAAATATAGCGCGGAACCTGCGGGCGGGGTTGGCGCCACCGATCCATCGGGTTGTTCGCCGAGCAACTTCGCCGGGCCATGACCACGTCGAGCGAACCCAAGCTCCTTGGATTCTCCCAGACACCACACCAAACCATCAAATTGTATGGCGTTCTTCTGGGCTTGTCGTGCATGGCACTACGATGTTGCGTCAAACACTCGAATCGGTCTGCGCTTCAACACCTGGTCACGGCAACGGTGCGCTGCCTCGAATCGATCAGCTCGTCGCCAAACAAACGGTTCATATTTTAAAAGAAATCAGTTATATCAAAATAATGAGCCCACACATCACGCCATCGTCCTCCTCCAGCCCCTACCGCAACCGGTTTCCCACATCCGGTTTCCTGCCGGATTTCTGCACCAATCAGGTTGCTTTTGCGTTGATCCTGCTCGCCGAGTTGTTTGCCCTAGTTTTAGCGCTGCACGAGATCGACAAACCCGGCGAGTTCTGGACACAACTGGCGTTCATCTCGCTTTTCGTGCAATGGGTAGTGCTGGGTGTGGCGGCTGCTTTATGTCTTTGCAAGCATTGGCTCGGCCGACTGGGCTCGACTGCCGCCACCTTCGCCGTGTTGGGGTTGACGCTCTTGATCACTCTACTGTTTTCAATAGTCGGCTGGTGGTGGCTGGAATCACGCCCGGCTCTCTTCGAAGATCTGGGTCCGCTCATTCTTCCGCTCACCCGCAATCTCGCTATCGCCGGCATCGTAACTTTGATTGCCTTGCGCTATTTCTACGTTCAGCACCACTGGAAACGGAATGTCGAAGCCGAGGCCCGCGCCCGTCTGCAAGCCTTGCAAGCGCGTATTCACCCCCATTTTCTGTTTAATGCCCTCAATACCATCGCCAGTTTGATTCACGGCCGACCCGACCAAGCCGAACAAGCCGTCCTCGACTTGGCCGACATGCTGCGCTCAGCGCTCGCCTATCAGGAGCGGATTACCTTGAAGGCGGAACTCGAACTGACCCGTCGCTACCTCGCCATCGAAAGTCTGCGCCTCGGCGAACGGTTGCACGTGGATTGGCAGCTGGATGAGGATTTGCCGCTCGACCTGCCAACCCCCGCCCTGCTGTTGCAACCTCTGGTCGAAAATGCCATCCACCACGGCATCCAGCGGCTGCCGGAAGGCGGTACCCTGACAATCCGTATCGAGCGGCAACCACGCGCCCTACGCATCACCGTCGCCAACCCACGCCCGTCGGACCGTGTCCCATCCACCGGCCAAGGTATCGCTCAACACAATATCCGCCAACGTTTGCGGCTCACCTATAACGCGCTAAATCCGTTGGAAGTCACTGAAACATCAGAACATTACCAGATCACCTTCAGCATCCCGCTGGAAGGATACGATTCAACGACTCTCCCCTAACGGCGCCCAACGAAGCAGTTATATTATTGATGCGGTATCGGATGGATTGATTCAGGACCGAACCATGAATGTACTGATCGTTGACGATGAACCGCCTGCCCGCAATCGGCTACGCGACTTGCTCGGTCAGCTTTGCGACTATCATCCTTGTGGCGAAGCAAGCAACGGCGTTGAAGCCCTGCGGCTGGCGGAAAGTACGCTACCGGATATCGTCCTGCTGGATATTCAGATGCCGGGATTGGACGGCTTGGAAACCGCGCGGCGGCTTGCAACGCTAGCCCAGCCACCCGCGATCATCTTCGTCACCGCTTACGGCGAGCATGCGCTGGAAGCCTTCGATGCTCATGCGATCGCCTATCTGCTAAAACCGATCCGGCTGGAACGGCTGGAACGAGCCCTGGCCAACGCCGGTCGTCTCAATCGCGCCCAACTGACCAGCCTGACGGCCGATCCCCCCGAAGCAGGCCGCACCCACATCCGCGTCCGCCTTGGCCAGCGCCTGGAACGGATTCCGTTGGCGGACGTCTGCTATTTCCAGGCCGATCAGAAATACGTCACGGTTCGTCACTGCCACGGAGAAGCGCTGATCGAGGAATCGCTAAAGACACTGGAAGTCGAACTGGGTACGCGGGTGATGCGAGCGCACCGCAACGCTTTAGCGATGGCGGCACACGTTGCCGGTCTGGAAAAATCCGCCGATGGCGGCGTCTATCTGATTTTCGACAATATCCCGGACCGGCTGGAAGTCAGTCGGCGTCACCTACCGATGGTCCGTCAGTTTCTCAAGGATGCCTGAGTCATCCGTACCTCCCCCGCTGCTTGAAAACCGGATCGGGGCAAGCAACGGGGTACGAGATTGCCGGCGCGGGGGATTACTGCCCTCAACCCGGCGGCCAACCCAGTTCCCGGCCTGCCAGCAGGTGCATGTGGACATGGAACACGATCTGGCCGGCGTCGCGGTTGCAGTTAATCACCGTCCGGTAACCGTTTTCCGCCACTCCTAGCTCAGTCGCCACCTGCTTGGCGGCTAGATATAGCCGGCCGATCAGCGCTGCGTCCGCTTCGGTCAGATCGTTGAGGGTAGCGATATGCCGTCGGGGAATGACGAGCAGGTGGACAGGCGCCTCGGGGTTGATGTCCCGGAAAGCCAGCACCTCACCGTCGTCATAGACTTTAGTGGCAGGAATCTCGCCAGCGGCGATTTTGCAGAAAATACAATCCGTCATGCAATGTGCTCCGCGTAACGCTCACAGCTCCCGCCGACCGGCGAAAGCGTGGGCCAAGGTACCGCCGTCCACGTATTCCAGTTCCCCACCCAGCGGTACGCCATGGGCGATGCGGGTGGCACGGATGCCGCGCTCGCGGGCCAGCTCGGCAATGTAATAAGCGGTGGCCTCGCCTTCCACGGTCGGATTAGTCGCCAGGATGATCTCGCGAACCTCGCCCTCGTCCAGCCGTGCTTCCAAGGCTTCCAATCCCAGTTCCGCCGGGCCGATCCCGTCCAGGGGCGACAAATGGCCCATCAGCACGAAATACAATCCCTGAAAACCGGTCGCCTGTTCGACCGCCATTACATCGGCCGGAGTCTCGACCACGCATAGTAATGCCGGATTTCGTTTCGGGCTCGCACACGAGGCACAGAGTTCGGTCTCGCTCAAATCGCGGCACCGCTGGCAACGGCCGATGCCGTCCAAGGCCGCTTGCAAGGATTCGACCAGCCGCCGTGCGCCATCGCGGTCTCGCTCCAACAGATGCAAGGACAGTCGCTGAGCGGATTTAGGCCCGACTCCCGGCAGGCAGCGCAACGCCGTCATCAACCGATTCAACAACGGCGAGCCGGCCATAGTCGAAATATCAGAACGGCAACTTGAGATCGCCCAACATGCCCGGTGGCAACCCCATACCCGACGTCAGGCCAGTCATCTTTTCCTGCACGGTCCGCTCGACCTTATGGACCGCATCGTTGAAGGCAGCCGCCACCAGATCTTCTAGCATATCCTTATCATCACCCACCAAGCTATCGTCGATCCGGAGTCGCTTGACTTCGTAGCGGCCAGTGATGATCACGCTGACCAGACCACCACCGGCCTCGCCAGTCATTTCCATTGCCGCGATTTCCGCCTGCGCTTTTTGCAGATTTTCCTGCATCTTCTGCGCCTGCTTCATAATGTTGCCCAAACCACCTTTCATCATTATCTCCTCCATCAATACCACTTTCATCTTCACCCCCTCCCCCGCCGACGGGCCGAAGGGCGCGAATCGTCAAACGTCGGTATCGTCGAGCGGGTGAACCGCAACGATCCGAGCCTCAAACGTCTCCTGAATATCACGCACCATCGGATCCTGATTGACACGCTCGATGGCAACCTGCTGCCGTTCGGCTTGCTGTTGCTGCCGCTGATCCGCGGGCGTCGCTACCGTCAACTTACTCACTTGAAAGCGCAGATCGACCGGGGTACCCAGCTGCTGTTCCAGCGCGACCTTCAGCCGCTCCTCCGAGGTTTTGTTCAGCATCTGGGCGTGAATCGGCTCCAGAGCCAGACGGAAGTGATTGCCTTCACGGGAGACGAGGGCGCAATTCAAGGCCAACTGCTTGGCCATGCCACCCAGCCCCAATTGTTCGACCAAGCCGCTCCACTCCGAAATCGGTCGCGCCGGGGACGATCCAGGCGGTGGGGCAGCGACTGGCGCCTGGACTGGCTGGGCGGGTGGCGCTGGAACGGCCACCGGTTCGCGATGCGCCGATTCCGAGGCTCTTGCCGGCCGCTCCACTCCTTCCGGTCGAAAGCACAGCATTCGCAACAACACCATCTCGAAACCGCCGCGCGGATCGGGTGCTAGCGGCAAATCGCGTCGGCCCAGCAGGGCAATCTGATAGAATAACTGCACGTCTTCCGGTGGCAACTCATTGGCCAACCGTAACAAATCCTCCGGCTCAGCCACACCGTCGGCCGGTGTGGCTCCGGGCACGGCCTGGACCAGCGCTACCTGTTGCAGCAACGACAGGAGATCGGCCAGCACGGCTGCGTAATCGGGCACGGCTTCGTCCAGTTTCGCCACCCGCTGCAGCAAGGCCGTCGCATCGTTGGCTGCCAGGGCTTCCAGCAAGCCCGACACCATTCCCCGGTCGATGCTGCCAAGCATGGCGGCCACCACCGCCTGCTCCACCCGGCCCGAGCCGAAGGCGATGGCTTGATCCAACAGGCTCAAGGCATCGCGCATGCTGCCATCGCCGGCACGGGCCAGCAATCGCAGCGCCTCTTCCTCGTATGGAATACCTTCCTCCACTAGCACCTTGCCCAGATAGGCAGCGATCATACCTGCCGGCAATCGCTTGAGGCCGAACTGCAAACAACGCGACAGAACGGTGACCGGCAACTTTTGCGGATCGGTGGTCGCCAGCAGGAATTTCACATGGGGGGGAGGCTCCTCCAAAGTCTTCAACAAGGCATTGAAGCTGTGGGTGGAAAGCATGTGCACTTCGTCGATCAGGTACACCTTGAAGCGACCGCGATTGGGAGCGTACTGCACGTTTTCGAGCAGTTCGCGAGTGTCCTCGACCTTGGTACGGGAAGCGGCGTCCACCTCGATCAAGTCCACAAACCGGCCGGCGTCGATTTCTTGGCAAGCAGCGCACTCACCACAGGGCGTGGAGGACATTCCAACCTGGCAGTTCAGTGACTTGGCGAAAATCCGGGCGATGGTAGTCTTACCCACGCCACGGGTGCCACTGAATAGGAATGCGTGATGCAGTCGTTGCCGGTCCAAGGCATTGGTCAAGGCGCGGACGACATGCTCTTGCCCCACAATCTCGTGAAAAGTGCGAGGCCGCCATTTGCGGGCCAAGACCTGATAACTCATGCAGCGGTCCGGCAGGTTGGAGAAGCGATGCTCCCCGTCTTCAGGGAGCCAAATCCGGCAAAATGGGTGGCGACCCCTACCGGCCACACCCCGGCGCCCGAAGCCACTGCTGCCGCTGCTCCCTTCCGGGCCTGACGGGGTTCACAGCTTGTCGTCGCGGGGAGACCGATACGGGCCGCCATTGAAACAGGCGGTGGAAGCGATGGCACCAACTCGGCGGGTACCGATGAGCGCTTCGTGGAAGCGGCAGGGCAAACTCTTGCGCTTTCATTCAAGGGGTTGTTTCACCGACTGATCTATTTCTCAATTTACTCGGTAACCCCAAAAGGCAATCCTACGTTCACCCTACCCGATTATATCGATTCATGATAGTCCATAACGTTATCGAGTGTCGATAGACTACCCGACCATGGGTTGGTGTTGGCTGAATCGATCCTCACGAGTCGCATCGAGCATCCGATAGGAAAGTTAGGCAAGCGCGGCCGGGAGCAATCGACTGGAGCGAGGGGCACTTCGCACCCTGACGAACCGGTGGACAGTCGATAAAATTCGACTCCTGCCGATTCGGTGATAGCCTAAATATCCGCTTTTTCCAGGGAAGGGACCGAGGCGAGCGATGCAAAAGTTGAAAAAAAACCGTTCCACTCCCAGCTCCTTTTCCGGGAAGCGAGCGGAGTTTCCTGCCCAGTCCGCAAGGTTTCAACCATGACCGACTTTTCTCATCAGCTGGGTTTCGCCACCCGCGCCGTTCACGCCGGCCAGTCGCCGGACCCGACCACCGGTGCGGTAGTGACGCCGATCTACGCCACCTCAACCTACGTTCAATCGAGTCCGGGCGTACATCAAGGTTTCGAATATTCGCGTAGCCAGAATCCGACCCGCTTCGCCTACGAGCGCTGCGTCGCCGACCTCGAAGGCGGTGACGCGGGTTTCGCCTTCGCCTCGGGCTTGGCCGCCACGTCCACCGTGCTGGAACTGCTGGACAGCGGCGACCATGTCGTGGCACTGGATGACATCTACGGCGGTAGCCGTCGGCTATTCGAGCAGGTGCGACGACGGAGCGCCGGCTTGACCTTCTCCTACTCCGACCTGCGCGACCGGGCAGCACTGGAAGCGGTGCTGACCCCAAAAACGCGAATGATCTGGGTCGAAACGCCGAGCAACCCGCTGCTGAAACTGGTCGATTTAGAGATGGTAGCCAGTGTGGCCCATCAGCGTGGCATCTTGGCGGTCGCCGATAACACCTTTGCCACCCCTTGGGCGCAACGACCGCTGGAATACGGGTTCGACATCGTTATCCATTCCGCGACCAAGTACTTGAATGGCCATTCCGACATCATCGGTGGGGTGGCAGTGTGTCGCGGCCAGGAACTGGCCGAACGGCTGGGCTATCTGCAAAACGCTATCGGTGGCATTGCCAGCCCGTTCGACAGCTTCCTGGCCCTGCGTGGCTTGAAAACCCTGGCGTTGCGAATGGAGCGCCACAGCGCGAACGCGCTCCACATCGCGTCCTGGCTGGAGCGCCACCCCAAAATCGAACGGGTGATTTACCCCGGACTGTCCAGCCATCCCCAGCACGAATTGGCACGACGCCAGATGCGCGGCGGTTTCGGTGGGATGATCGGTGCCGTGGTGCGAGGCGGTCTGGCCGAGGTGACGCGGTTTCTCACCCGCTGTCGGGTGTTCGTGCTCGCCGAGAGCTTGGGCGGGGTGGAAAGCCTGATCGAGCATCCCGCGATCATGACACACGCTTCGGTGCCGCCCGAGATACGCCGCGAATTGGGCATCGACGATGGTCTCGTGCGGCTGTCGGTGGGCATCGAGGAGGCCGGCGATCTAGTCGCCGATCTGGCTCAAGCGCTGGAGTAAGCTCTCTCGACGGATGAGCATCATCATAATACGCCCGTTTCGCTAACGAACTCAGCCCATCGGCAAAATGGTGCAAACCACCGTTCGGGACGAGCGAGGACCGTCGAACTCGCAGAAGAATATCCCCTGCCAGGTAGACAACCCCAGCTGGCCGTCGATGATCGGGATAGTTTCGGACGGCCCAACCAAACCGGCCTTCAAATGTGCATCACCGTTACCGTCCTGCTGGTCGTGTAACCAGACGCCGGATGGAATTAGCTTACGCAACAGGCTTACCACATCCAGCGGCACGCTTTCGTCCCAGTTTTCTTGAATCATGATGGCGGCGGTCGCGCCTTGAGCGTAGAGGTTGAGCAAACCGTTCCTAATCCCGCTCTCGCGGACGACCGTGCGTGCGCGCTCGGTGATGTCAACTAACTCCTGGGATTGGTGAGTACCAAAACGAATGAAATGATGCATTTCTAAGGCTGATTTATGATTTTCTGTATCAATTAAATACCAACATAAAAACACAGTTATCTTATTTTTGTAATACTTGGCATACAAATCGCATCCCATTCACCGCAAAAGTTCATCTGCAAAAGGCATAACTACCGAAAGGTAGTGACGCAAAGTCACCGGTCTAAGGGGCCTCGCCCTATGACAGCGGAACCGCCAGATTCGACGCCGTCCATGGCGCATCGGCCTTTCTCTGCTTAGAAGGCTTGGCCAGAGGCCGCACATTCAAAGTTGAGGTGTGCAGTCGTCATGGCTAATTTTCATAATAACTCTATTTTTCAAAACTATAAATGCTCGCCCCGATCTACCCTAGCGACCACGCCACGCCGTCGCTGGGTCGCTGCGCTCGGGTTGGCGTTGGCGATGAGTGGCGCATCGGCGATCGCCGCCGAGCCCGAACCCCCGCAAGCCACGCCAGATAACACTGTGGAGCTATTCTCATCAACACCCAAGGTCAGTCTCCAGGCCCTGCGTGCAGGTCAAGCCACAGTTGGCCGGCAAGCGGTCCAGCTCAATCGAGCCATTGCTGACCTGCCGTTGCATGCCAAGGCACGCTTTTCACTGCCGCAGGGCGGCACTTATGAGCTGGTTTACGACAACCGTCAAGATCATTCCAGCGGCAACGTGACCTGGTCGGGTTATCTCAAGGACTATGGCGACGATTATCGGGCCGTCATCACGTTCGGCAGCAAGGGCGTGTCGGGTCGCATCCTGACCCCGGACGGCGAATTCCTCGTCGAGTCCGATGCCAGTGGCGAATGGTTGATTGATACCCAGGCAACCGGCTTGAATCCGATGGATATGGGCGAAGATGCCCTCATCCCCCCATCAGAGGAATTCTACAAGCGCCTTTCCAAGCTCGATGAGGGTTCTGCGCCAACCGGCAGCTGGCAGGACAATCAAACAGTAGCGATTGCCGCCGCTGACACCGCGCCAACCACCATCGACGTGATGATCCTATACACACCGGGTTTAGCCAGCCGCTTGGGCAGCAATCTATCGACCCGGCTCGATCAGTTGGTGGCGCTGTCCAATCAAGCCTACCGCGACAGCGGCATTTACATCAACTTGCGCTTGGTCCACGCGGAACAGGTCAACTATAGCGACACCACGACCAACTCGGCGGCCCTAAACGCCCTGACTTATAGCAGCGACCCAGCTCTGGCTAATGTTGCCAGTCTGCGCGATACCTATGGTGCTGATCTGGTTTCCTTGATTCGTCCTTTCAACTACAGCACCTCCGGCGGCAGCTGCGGGGTGGGATGGGTCGGCGGTTATAACGGACAACCGATCTCCCTCTATGCGAATTACGGTTACTCGGTGATCAGCGATGGCCGCGATGTCAACGGTTCTGGCTACTACTGCCTTGACCTGAGCTTTACCCACGAACTCGGTCACAACATGGGCAGCATGCACGACCGCACCAATTCCGGCGGTGGGATGGGCGCATATCCCTATGCTTTCGGATATGGCGTCAATGGCACCTTCGGCACGGTGATGAGCTACATTAATCCCCGGATCGGTAAATTTTCCAATCCGGCCATTACGTGTGCTGGTGGCATCGCCTGTGGAGTAAGCGAGGCAGTGTCAGATTCAGCAAATAATGCGTTATCACTTAATAACACTCGTGCGGCTGTGGCGAGTTTCCGTAGTGCCAAGACCAGCAATCAAAAAACCAGCGGCGACTTCGACGGAGACGGGAAAGCCGATCTGGCCGGCCTCAACAGCACCGGCACCACCTACTACACCACTGACCTGACCACCTGGTACAACATCCCCGGCACCTTGAGCCGACTGGTGGCCGGCGACTTCAACGGCGACGGCAAAGCCGACCTGGCCGGCCTCAACAGCAACGGCGCTATCTACTACTCCACCAACCTGACGAACTGGACCCAAATCCCCGGTGCCTTGAGCCGACTGGTGGCCGGCGACTTCAACGGCGACGGCAAAGTCGATCTGGCCGGCGTCAACAGCGCCGGCGCCATCTACTACTCCACCAACCTGACGAACTGGACCCGCATCCCCGGCGCCCTGTCCCGCTTGGTGACCGGCGACTTCAACGGCGACGGCAAGGCCGATCTGGCCGGCGTCAACAGCAACGGCGCTATCTACTACACCACCAACCTGACCTCCTGGTACAACATCCCCGGCACCTTGAGCCGACTGGTGGCCGGCGACTTCAACGGCGACGGCAAAGCCGACCTGGCCGGCCTCAACAGCGCCGGTTCCATCTACTACTCTACCAACCTGACCTCCTGGTACAACATCCCCGGCACCTTGAGCCGACTGGTGGCCGGCGACTTCAACGGCGACGGCAAAGCCGACCTGGCCGGCCTCAACAGCAACGGCGCTATCTACTACTCCACCAACCTGACCACCTGGTACAACATCCCCGGCGCCTTGAGCCGTCTGGTGACTGGCGACTTCAACGGCGACGGCAAAGCCGACCTGGCCGGCCTCAACAGCAAAGGCGCCATTTACTACACCACCAATTGTTCCGTCTGGACTCCAATCTCCGGCCAGTTATATGGGCTTGTAGGGGATATTGATTGAATACACCAGCGAACGATCAAGTGATCGCAATGATTGCCTTCGCTCTTGAATCTTCGGCGATTACCCCCAATTCCCCAGTAAATAACGTATTTACAGTGGGGGTGACCATCCATGCGAATGGACAAACTGACGAGTAAATTTCAACTGGCATTAAGCGATGCCCAAAGTCTGGCGGTGGGCCGCGACCATCAATTCATCGAACCGGCGCATGTGATGGTGGCCTTGCTCGACCAGGACGGTGGCACGGTGCGGCCGCTGCTCGCGCAAGCCGACGCCAACGTCAACCTGTTGCGATCACAACTGGGCGAGGCGTTGGACCGCCTGCCGCGTGTCGAGGGGACCGGCGGCGACGTACAGATTTCCAACGCCTTGTCGAAGTTGCTGAACCTGACCGACAAACTGGCCCAGCAGCGCAAGGACGCCTACATCTCCTCCGAACTGTTCGTGCTGGCCGCCCTAGAAGACAAGGGCGAACTCGGCGCGTTGCTGCGCAAGGCCGGTGCGACCAAGAGCTTGATCGAACGCGGAATCGATGCCATGCGCGGCGGCCAAAAGATCGAAGATCCAAACGCCGAGGACCAACGCCAGGCGTTAGAGCGCTACACCGTCGATCTGACCGAACGGGCCGAGCAGGGCAAGCTCGATCCGGTGATCGGCCGCGACGATGAAATCCGGCGAACCATCCAGGTGTTGCAACGGCGGACCAAGAACAATCCGGTGCTGATCGGCGAGGCCGGCGTGGGCAAGACCGCCATCGTCGAGGGTCTGGCCCAGCGCATCGTCAACGGCGAGGTACCGGAAAGCTTGAAGCACAAGCGGGTACTGGCGCTCGACATGGGTGCGCTGATCGCCGGCACCAAGTTTCGCGGCGAGTTCGAGGAACGGCTAAAGGCGGTGCTGAAGGATCTCGCCAAGCAGGAAGGGCAAATCATTCTGTTCATGGACGAACTGCATACGATGGTCGGCGCTGGCAAGGCCGAAGGTTCGATGGATGCCGGCAACATGCTCAAGCC
>Ga0116151_10000161_pt1 | contig 58432 bp, 47 predicted proteins | sample AD_UKC117_MetaG_FD_89893 | JGI IMG/M metagenome (GOLD analysis project Ga0116151, IMG submission 89893) | Active sludge microbial communities of municipal wastewater-treating anaerobic digesters from Hong Kong - AD_UKC117_MetaG | ecosystem: Engineered > Bioreactor > Anaerobic > Digestate...
AGCGGCATAATTATAAGCGCGACATGGAAGATTTTCTGTTATAAGGATATATCTTTTAATTAAACCGAAATATAATTTTGAATTTAATATTGTGAACAAAGAGAGTTAATCATGGCGCAAATCAGATTATCAAACATAGTTAAAAAATTCACGAACAAAACTGATCCTTCCAGATATTTCTCCTTCCTGTTTTTCGGAACTGCTGTTCTTGATACATATCGATCTACCAAAGAGCTTGTTAAAGGCGCGGCAAAAAGAAATTTCAGCATTAATAATCTTTCCCTCACTGTTCCCGACGGTAAAGTAATGGTTATTCTGGGACCAAGCGGTTGCGGAAAGAGTACCCTTTTACGACTTCTAGCGGGCTTTACAAAACCCGACTCTGGTGATATTTTTTTTGATGACAAGAGTGTTCTCGATCTTCAGCCAAAATATCGTAATATTGGGATGGTCTTTCAGGACTTCGCGCTTTATCCGCATTTTTCGGCAAAAAAGAACATTGTTTCATACTTTTTTTTCAAAGGTAACAACCCTGAAATAGAGAACGAGGCGAAAGAGCGCCTTCAAAAAACAAGCGAGCTTATGGGTGTCGATATCGAATATCTTATGGATCGAAAACCCTATAATCTTTCTGGTGGGGAAAAACAGCGCGTTGCTTTAGGGCGTTGCATAACCCGAAACCCCGGACTGTTTCTCCTTGATGAACCTTTTTCCAATCTGGATCAAAAACTTAAAGAGAAATACAGGGTTCAGCTTAAAACATTGTTAAACCATTTTAATATCACCACGGTTTATGTTACTCATGACCAGCAGGAAGCGATGATTTTGGCAGATCTTGTGGCCGTTATGAGAGACGGCAATATCGAACAGACCGGCACAATCGAAGAACTCTATAATAATCCAAAAAACTGTTTTGTTGCCGAATTTATAAATATACAAACCGACATTCCTTCGATATGCTATTTTGAAGCCGAGCTTCTTGACATAAAATGGAACGGTATGAAAGCTGGAGTAAGGCCGGAAGATTTCCAGACCGAATCGGATGGTTCTGTTTGTAGTATTTCAGCCATTGTTTTAAGCGCAAGGCAAATTCCCTTAAAAAGAAAGACAATCATTACAGCCAAAGTAGAAGGCACCGATTTCTATTTTGAATCAGATATTAACCAAACATTCGAAAAAGATCAAAAAATCGATATTTTCTGTAAAAAGGTTTTTCTCTTTAATAAAACAACGGAAGAGTTAATCAAGATCATAAACTAAAATCGATTGTGCATGAAGCGCCATTCTCATTTTCAAAACGATAAGTACCACCAAGCTGTTCTGTAAAAAGTCTAATTAGAGTCAAGCCTAAACACTCTACTTGCATTTTTGAATTTTTTGCTTCTTCAGGATAGCCTTTGCCATTGTCCCGTATTTTTAAAAATATTTTATCTTCATTTTTTTTCAAAAATATTTCAATCAACGGCTCCAAATTTTCCACAAAAGCATACTTTAACGAATTGGTAACAAGCTCATTAACTATTGCTCCAAGTGGAAATATTTTTTTAACCGATATCTCAAAATCATCAATCTCTTTAATTATTTTAACCGATTTAGAGTATAGCCTAATTATCGCTTCCGCCAAATCTGAAACATACTCCTTTACCGATAAGACTGAATAATCTTCGGTTATTAATAGCTTCTCATATACAAGTTTCATTCCAGCAACTCTGGAAACGGAATCATTTAGTATTCTCTTAACTTCTTCGTTTGCTGTATCAGCTAATTGAATCTGTAAAAGAGAATCTATCGAGTTTATACTGTTTTTTATCCGATGATGCACCTCTTTAAGAAGAATTTCCTTCTCTTTGAGCTGATTCTTTGTAATAATCTCGGATTGTTTTTTATCTGTTATATCTACAGCTATCTCCATGCGGACTACGCGATCGTCAGTCCACTTTATTGCTCTGTCAATAATTTCGTACCAGCAACCGTTTTTAGTATTTTGAAACTCCCAACGATAAACACCTGACGGGGTTCCGTCCGCGTTTAACAGATATTTATTGGTACAAAATGGGCATGGTTTATCAAAACCCTGAAGCTCCTTATAGCATATTTTCCCTGTTATATTTTCTCCCCAATTTTTTAACCCATAATCATTAATAAAAAGAAGTTCATAACTCTGCATGTCTGCTATATAAATAAAAGCATCTATACTGTTCAAAATTATCTGAAGCCTTTCGTTTGCCTGCTCAAGTTTTTTACCCGCAGCTCGGGTTTCTGTATTATCCCTCAATATGCAATGAGTCTTTTCAAACGATCCGTCATTTTTATATCCGATACGCCCATTAAAGGCAATATTCCTTATTGTGCCATCTTTATGTTTCATTGCAAATTCGGTCACAACACATCCATTCCTTTTAAAAAGTGGAAACCTTTCTCTAAAAAGATCGACCTGCCCATCTTCGAGAAAATCTCCAAACCATTTTCCTATTACATCATCTCTCTCATATCCAAGCATCTCCATCCATGCCTGATTAGCTTCTATAAAAAAACCGTTTTCATCCAACGATTGATAACCTAAAGGAGCTCTCTCAAAAAGATTATGAAACCTCTCTTCGCTCTGTTTTAGAGCACTCTCTTTTTCAATTTCACGTAGTTTGGCCTCGTACAAACGAAAGGCCATTTTAATTGACGCATTTAAAACAAAAAATCCAGAATTTTTCACGACATATCCGTACGAGGTAATTCGCTCTGTTTTTTCTACTATTTCTGATTCTGTATGTGATGATAAAAAGAGAATTGGAATATCCACTTTTTTAAGTATCTGTTTAGCCGCCTCAGTCCCTTCTATCCCGTTTCCAAGATTAATATCCATTAACACCAGATCTATATTCTCCGAATAGTTGCTAATTCTTTCTATCGCTTCCTCGCCGGTTGAACAGTGCAAAACAATATAGCCGTTTTGCTCAAGCTGCTGTTTTGTTAAAACAGCCATTATGGGCTCATCTTCCACTAATAGTAATTTTTTCATTGCAGATTCATACTTCCAGACATTCAGTTTTTCAGTTGTCAAAATATCATTAAATACCAGATAATCAAAAATAACAAGATTAATTCATTTAATCTAAGTTCTTACCCGCATTAATACAAATTTAAGTAAAATTATGCTTCAATAGTGACCATTTTATGAAAAAAATTTGACAAAACTACTATTTTATTATATAAGTATAATATTGTTAGTCTTGATTAACTTTTTGGCGGTAAAAGATGGAAACTACAGTACTTAACAACATACCCCTTTCTAAAGCAACACCGGGTTCTTCATATAAAATTGTGAAGCTTGATGGCGGCGAGAAATTCAAATCAAAAATGATATCAATGGGTATTTTTCCCGAACGCTCAATCGAAATAATGAACTGTGACGGATGTGTTGGTCCAATTGCCGTTAAAACCGGTTTTTCAAAAATTGTACTAGGAAGAGGAATGGCTTCGAAAATTATTGTGACTCAGGTTTAGGTATTAACCGGTATAAAATTTACCGAGCATTATAATATAAGCAATGTGAATATCATGAAAAAAATAGCTATTGTCGGAAACCCAAACTGCGGAAAATCTACACTTTTTAATAGCCTGACAGGTGGGCGCCAGAAAATTGGAAATTGGCCCGGTGTAACTGTTGAACAAGTCAAAGGACAAGTCTCATACAAAAACAACGATTTTGAGATAATTGACCTACCCGGAATTTATTCTTTATCTGCTCATTCTGATGACGAAAGAGTATCTCGCGACTTTATACTCTCTGATGAACCCGATCTTGTTGTAAACATAATTGATGCCGTAAACTTAGAACAAAATCTCTATTTAACATCTCAACTTATCGATCTCAAGAAACCGATGCTTATACTTGTTAACCGAATGGATCTGGCTCTTAAAAAAAAGATCTCAATAGATATTAAAGCCCTTCAAAAAAAATTAGGTTGCCGGGTTTTACCTGTCAGCGCGGTTAATCAGAAAGATGTAAACTCGATCAAAGACACACTGTTAACCAGTGAAACATATAACTCCCCTTCGGCTTCAATAGAGTATCCTAATGAAATTGAAGATGTTCTCGCAGAATGGGAAAACCGCCTTAAAGATCACGCGGCCTTGATAAACGCACCCGCACGATGGCTTGCTCTCACACTTTTGGAAAATGATAACCCTGCTTTCAAAACAGAAATTTCACTTCCTCTTGATGTTAAAGAAATCAAAAAAGCCCGCCATAAAATCGAAGACATTCACAAAGATGAGATTGATATAATAGTTGCCGACTACCGTTATGGTTTTATTCACGGAATTTGCCGCGACATTGTTCACCGCGTAATTGATAAAAAAGAGATAACCGATAAAATTGATAATATAGTACTACATAAGATACTTGGAATACCCATTTTTATGACTGTTATGTATTTTACTTTTCAAATTGCTATAAACGTCAGCTCGGTATTCATAGATTTTTTTGATATTCTTTTTGGCGGAATATTTGTTGATGGTTTATCTTATCTTCTTTCATCAATAAACACACCGGACATAATAACAACTGTTCTCGCTAACGGCGCCGGAACAGGAATTCAAACCGTAGCTACCTTTATACCTATACTATTTTTTATGTTTTTTATGCTGGCTGTTCTTGAAGATTCAGGTTACATGGCTCGGGCCGCCTTCGTAATGGACAGATTCATGCGCGTAGTTGGTCTTCCAGGTAAAGCTTTTGTTCCAATGATTGTCGGGTTCGGATGCACCGTTCCAGCAATTATGGGTACACGCATACTGGAAAACCGCAGGGACAAGCTTTTTACTATTTTTCTGACTCCATTTATGTCGTGCGGGGCACGCCTACCTGTCTATGTGCTTTTTTGTACCGCATTTTTTCCAAAAAATACAGGTCTGATCGTCTTTACTCTTTATATCGGTGGAATCATAGCTGCTGCTATTACCGGTCTTATGTTAAAAAAAACAATATTTAAAGGCAATGCCTCTAACTTTGTAATGGAGCTTCCCACTTATAATCTGCCTCGTCCACGACATATTTTTATTCACACATGGATCAGATTAAAGGAATTTATAACAAAAGCTGGTGTTTTGATAATCTGCGCCGTTATGGTTTTGTCTCTTCTTAATACTGTAGGAACCGATGGTTCTATAGGAAACGAAAACTCTGAAAAATCTTTACTGGCAACAACCGCCAGGGCAATCACTCCAGTTCTGGAACCAATGGGTGTAGAGGAGAGCAACTGGCCTGCCGCCGTAGCATTAATTACAGGTGTTTTCGCCAAAGAGTCAATTATTGGAACTCTTAACTCTCTTTATAGCCGAGCAGATGACGATTCCAGAGAACAGGACTTCTCTCTGGGTGCTGTTTTTTATGATGCATTTGCCAGCGTGAAAGAACAGCTTATTCTACTATCTGATAAAATTACAGACCCCTTTGGATTTAACGCTTTTACCAACCCAGGTTCAGTCGAAGATAAAGCAAAAGATCTTGAAGCCGATGTATCTATTTTCGCAAAAATGCGACAGAATTTTAGCAAGGGGCCTTTGCAAGCTTTTGCATATCTTCTTTTTGTTTTACTGTATCTTCCATGTGTCGGAGCTCTTGGTGCAATGCTTAAAGAAGCTGGAAAATTTTTAGGAATCGTAATGGCTATATATTTGACTCTTTTCGCGTGGATTGTTTCAACTCTGTTTTATCAATTTACTGTTGCCCGATCACTGGTTTCCATAACTGTCGCGCTACTATTATCAGCAGCCATTGCCCTCTTCTTTTATTTTTTAAATAAATATTATTATAAAAACAGCTTTGCGGAAGAAGAATGATACTATCAGAAATAAAAAAATACCTTGGATCGCATAGCCATGCAACTCTTGGTGAAATTGCAAATCATTGCGGTTATGATAAAACTATTGTCAAAAATGCTCTTGATACCTGGATCGATAAAGGTTATATTGTAAAAGAGAGTACCGACACCGTCTGCAAAGATTGCAAAGCATGCTGCTATAAGGCCTCTCTGAAACAGGAGCCTCTCTATAGCTGGAAAAAATAGATCTTCAGACGATGTCGCAGTGCCATACTACAGCGGAGGTTCTTATGAAGATCGCACTTTTTGACGCAAAGCCCTATGATAAACACTATTTTACCGAAACAAACAAAAACTACTCCTTTGACATCAGTTACTTTAAAACTCACCTAACACCCGAAAGTTTGCCTTTAACACAAGGCTATGATACAGTAGTCGTTTTTGTAAACGACACCATCACAGCACCTATGATAGATTATATGCACTCAAACGGTGTCAAACTGATAGCTCTAAGATGTGCCGGTTATAATAATGTGGACTTTAAACATTCGTTTGGTAAAATTCATATAGTTAGAGTTCCTGCCTATTCGCCACACGCCATTGCCGAACACGCACTTGCACTTATGATGTCGTTAAATCGTCACATTCACCGTGCCTACCAGCGTATACGAGAGCTTAATTTTACGCTAAATGGATTAAACGGCTTTGATATGTATGGCAAAACAGCGGGAGTAATCGGTACAGGAAAGATAGGCAAGGTTCTTGCCCAAATTTTAAAAGGCATGGGTATGACGGTATTAACATATGATCCCTTTCCTGACAACGAGTTTGCTAAAACCCTGGGCATTAGTTACGTTTCTCTAGATAAGCTAATTTCCGAATCAGATGTTATTTCTCTTAACTGTCCATTAACCCCTGAAACAGAATATCTTATTAATAATAAAAACATCAATAAGATGAAAGATGGAGTGATGATTATAAACACAGGGCGCGGGAAATTGATTAAAACATCCGACCTTATCGAAGGATTAAAGAGTGGAAAAATAGGTTCAGCCGGTCTGGATGTTTATGAAGAGGAGAGTAACTATTTCTTCGAAGACCACTCCGACAAAATAATGCCCGACGATATTCTTGCACGGCTTCTTACTTTTAATAATGTTATTATCACATCACACCAGGCATTTTTTACTAACGAAGCCATGGGTCAAATTGCTCAGGTTACTATGGAAAACATAAAAACTTTCTATGATGGAGGTTTACTTGAAAACGAGGTGTGTTACCGTTGTATAAAATATAAAAACGGCTGTGATGGTAAAAAAAAGGAGCGATGTTTTTAAAAAACAGTAACTTTTTTTACTTGCGTGATATCAGCAGGTTAAGCTCATGTATTGAGCATATTTAATCATTTTAAGGATACTATTTTATGAAGAAAACTCTGTTTTTGGTCTCTATATTTTTTGCTTTATTCGCATGTTCAAGGAACAAAGAGCTGTTTATTTATACAATTCCCGGAGAAGGTTTGCCGGTAATTAAAACCATTACGAGTGGCGAAATTCAGGTTTATACCGATATTACTGACAAAAAGTCGGTGAAAACCATAACGGTAGAAGCTGGAAAAACAATAGAATGGAGCGATTCCTGTGTAATAGTAGAAAAAGCTGGTAAAGGCAAGATTACTTCTCAGGTAGAAGATAATGTCTGGCTGTACACAAAAAATGACGGATCCATTGAAGGCGATAAAGAGGGAAAAATATCTCTGGCTGTTAATGATGATATTGAGATCCTTAACTACCAGGCAGAGGGATACTATACCATAAAAGCCGGTCGCCAGATATTTGATCTACATGAATCTCTTTTTGAAATAACAGAAAAACCTGTAATTAAATGGTACATGCAAGAAGCGACTACCGAGAATTGGTACCTTATAGACGGAAAAACAGTAGATGTTACTGAACGTACATTTTAATAACTGGTTTTTTTCAAACAGACAAAACAATGATAATTGACGCACACACTCATCTTTTTCCAGAAGCTGTTCTTCAAGACCGGGACAGCTTTCTGGACGACCCCTCTTTCAAACAACTTTATTCCGATAAAAAATCACAAATCGCCGATATAAGCAGCTTAAATAGTTATCTTACCAATTCATTTACCAAAAAAGTAGCAGCCCTTGGATTTTGCTGGCAGTCAGAAAAACGCTGCACAAAACATAACAACTTCTTTTTGAAAAAGGTGTCCGACCATATTATTCCTTTTGCTTCTATTCCCTCTAAACCTTTCAAGAACATCGAAAAGTTTATCAGAGAAATAGCGAATTCGGGATTCAAAGGGGTGGGGGAGCTTGCTTTTTACAATTCTCGGTTTTCAACGAATCTGTGGAGTTATATTGAACGAGTATTCGCGGCCTGCGAAGAAAATGGATTAGTTTTATATATTCATCTTAACGACCCGGTTGGTCACGTTTACAACGGAAAATATACCACTCCCTTTGACAAGTTATATGATTTAATAAAAACTCATAATCAGCTAAAATTGGTTTTATCTCATTTTGGCGGAGGCATTATTTTTTATGAGCAAATGCCCGAAGTTAAAGAGGTATTCAAAAATATTATGTACGACTGTGCTGCACAGCCTTTTTTATATTCACCAGATATTTACAAAAATACTGTAAATATCGCCGGAAGTAAAAAAATTCTTTTTGGAACAGACTATCCTTTATTGAAAGAAGAAAGATACATTAGCACTATAAAAGAAAATTTGAAGCCCGAAGATTATAACAATATTCTATCTAATAATTTCTTGCGGCTTATTAATTCATAAAAATCATCCACAAAAATCAAATTCAATAATCCTTGCAACAAAGTTTATCTAGAAAAATTAACCCTCTAATAATAATTTTTGGTAATTTCACTTAATAACCTCAACAAAAAGAGATTATTCCAGATTTTGCTTTCATATCATGGTTCTAACATTTGACGCGAAAATTGTAGCAATAGCAATTCCCCCGAGAATAAACAGAAAGAAAAGAACCATAATAAGCAGCATTGTTTTTCTGCTAAACGATTCTTCAGGATTCATTCTCATTATCTGTACAGCCTTTACATACATAGCCTGTACAAAATTATCACAGAAACTGTAAAACAGAACAGAAAGCAGTGCTATCATAACAAAAAGTATAACCAGCCCCAGACTCATATGATCCGGAATCTCGGATAAGATTTCTGCGGGTTTAGCCATAAAAACTGCTCGTACTTCCGGCGAAAGAAAAGCAAGAGGCAAGCCTACCGAAAAGAACAGCATCGATGAAAAAATAAAAGAAAAAATCATGATAAAAAACTTAGAAACAAGAGCTATAACAATCATGTAAAATGGTATTTCGACATATTCTCTTTTTAAGAATCTTAAAAGCTCTTTTAAACCATCTTTTACAAAATACGATCCTGTAGCAATAACAGCTGTCCAAACCCGTGATCCTAACAAAAGCGGCACAGCAATCATTGTTAACACAAAAACCACCGGAAAAACCAGCCCCGCATACAAAACCCCATACTGTTTCATTAAACCAACCGGCATGAGTACAATCAGCAACAGTATAACTGGTAAAACCGAGCATATTAAAACGGTAAGCCAATCTTCATTAAAATCAAAATTTATCTCTTTCCAGTTAAGAATTTTCTGATTAAAATGAGAATTACGGTAAGCTGAAATTTTAGACATAAAATAGAGATTCAAATTGCGTAGAAAGATGAATATAAGAAATATTGCCAAAAAACAGAATACGGTGAAAGAGGGGTGGGTCATAAAAAATTCTGAATTTTTAGTAAATAAAATGGCTCCAATACCGAAAAGAATCAACGAAGCAATTGTAAACAGTGAATTAATCAAAATTGAAGACCAGTTGAAAAAAGTAAAAAGCCCCGAAAAAATATCGGTAAACTTTGTTACACTGTAAAACCGTGTCTGCTCTGATAAACCTGTACGAGTATCCACCACAATTCTATGCGAACAGCGGGAACAAAAAAAGTATATTTTATTGTTTTCCGCGACATTATCAGGAACAGAATGCATTTTTCCGCATTTATTACAGGTAATATTCATTATTTTCTCTCTACATAATTATATAATCTGAACTCTCTATAATTTCTGTTTATAAACTGCAAATGTCAACTTTTTTACAAACTCTCAGTTTAAAAACGCCTTTTTGCTTAACCTACATAATTATATTCTAAAATAAGATAATTACCCATGAAACGACACATAAATAGTGTTTTAATCTGATTTACAGACCAATAGAGCACCAAAACTTTTGTAAACTTTCTACACTGTTATTTATACAATAACATATTTCATTTTCGGCTTGCATATTCAATCAGCGCAATATTTAATAACAGGGAACTTCGAAAAATAACCATCTTATTCCATTATCTTTTTTTTTAATTGAGCATATTAGCTGTTACATAAACTATGGAAAAGCAAGGAGCAAACCATGATACCAATTACAAAACTTTCAGACCTTACAACAATACAGCTCTATTCCCTGTTTAACCGGTTTGGTGACGACTTCCATGATATTTTGGTTAATACGGTTATACCAATTGTTAACGATGTTAAAACAGACGGCGATTCTGCTGTAATAAAATACACAGAAAAATTTGATAATGTTTCTTTAACGTCGGTAATGGCAAATGAGGAAGAGTTTCAGAAAGGCTTTGATTCACTAAAACCGGAAGTTCTGGAAGCTTTCAAGGTTGCAAAAAGCAATATTGAAGAGTTCCATAAGAAACAGTTACATTCAGATATATCTTATAAACGCCAAGACGGCTCTCAACTTGGGCTCATGTACCGTCCTATAGAAAGTGCAGCCATTTATGTTCCGGGTGGAAAAGCATCGTATCCATCTTCGATACTGATGGGCGTAATTCCAGCACAACTTGCCGGCGTAAAGAACATAACAGTTATAACGCCTCCCGGACCAGACGGAAATCTGTCACCGGTTATTGGCGGCATATGCCGGCTGCTGGAAATAGATCAGGTAATAAAATCGGGTGGTGCGCAAGGAATAGCCGCGGCTGGGCTGGGTACAGAGACCATAACGAAAAGCAATATTGTTATTGGCCCAGGCAATATCTTTGTAACGGCTGCAAAAACCTATCTTTTTAGCCTTGGCGCCATACAGATCGATTCAATGGCCGGCCCAAGTGAAGTTCTTATTATCGCGGACGAAAAGGCCGATCCAAAGTGGGTTGCGTATGATCTTTTATCGCAGGCCGAACACGAAGAGCGGGCATTAGCAGTTCTGGTTACAACAAGCTTGGATCTTGCCGAAAAGGTAAATAAAGAGATAGAAAAAGATATTGCCGCAGGCAAGGGGCGTATCGAAATAAAGAAAAAAGCTTTAAAGAACTGTTTAACCATAATCTGTGATTCCATTGAAGAAGCTATCGGGTTTTCTAATAGCTATGCTCCCGAGCACATGGAATTAATGGTAGCAAATCCGATGGAATATCTTGATTCTATCAAGAACGTCGGTTCACTCTTTTTAGGAAGCCACTCTCCGGTTGCGGTTGGCGACTATATATCAGGAACAAACCATATTTTACCAACAGGTGGTGCGGCAAGATTTTCTTCCGGAGTTTCAGTAGACACCTTTATGCACCGTATGACCTGGCAGAACATTTCACGAGAAGCATTAAAATCGTACAAGGATAATCTGTCAGAAATTGCAAAGCAGGAAGGCTTTGACGATAAGCACGGCGGTTCTGTCCGGGTAAGATTCGAATAAAAATAGTTAGAGGTTACCATGAAATTTGTTGTGGATATAGAAATATCAATTCAAACTGGTTTTGTTCAGGATCTTACTACATATCTTTTTAACGATAATTTTTCCGTTAACTCCTTTCAACTTACTTCAAGAGACAGTTTTAACGAATCTTATCATATTAATATTGTCTATTCTAACCAGAAATTTTTCGACAAAGTTATCAACAAGGTTCAGCTTGATCCGCGCTGTCTGGATATATCCATCACAAACCGTTTAGAGCAAAAAATTGTTCAGGGTTTATTGCACACCGGAACAACTCTTGATTTTTCATCAGACGAAGAATACGAGACGAATCTTATGGGAGCCTATCTCTTACTAGATACGCTTATTAAATCCGCACCAGAATATAATAAGATTTATTTTCACACCTCCGCATGCTCTATCTCGGGAATTAAACGAAAAGAGGGTTTCATTAATCAACGTGATCATGAGCTTGCCTATATCTCTAATGAAAAAGCTGCTTCAATTATTTCAAAATTTGCAGAAATAAACACAACTCCTCTTGTTGTTTCCTATACTCAGGTTGAAGATTTTACCAAAACCCTAATCGCCGTCGAAAACAGTTTTTCACTTTTTCATGTCGATACTGTTCCTGATGAAGACGATCCGGATATTTACCATGACCTCTTTGATCAGATAAAAATTCCCTATTTTTGTTATATGACGAACGAAAAACCGATTCTTCTTTTAAGCGGTATCTATTATTGCATGAAAAAGTATAAACTTAAAATGGACAATTCGAATATTGGCATTATAGGTCTTGACGCAGCCGCAATCACACTCACAGCACTTTTAAAAAACAAGGGTTGTTTGCGTGTTCTTGGTTATGATGATAACGAAAAAAGTATGATGATGTTTGAATCAAAAAACGGACTTGCAACCACCAAAAAGAATATTCTGGAAAATTGTGATATTGTGATTATTAATCGCGATCAGCTTGAGCAAGAAGATATCGAAACGATTCGTCCCGGCCTGATATGCATGCTCTTCACGGACATACGGTTTTCAGAACAATTAAAAGCAAATAAATCTGTCAAATACATACTTGATCATTTCCACTTTGACTCTTCAAGAATAAGACCAGGCATTGTTAAAGGAATACTTAAATCAGGGCTTTCTTCTTTAACAAATCAAATGATGCACGAAATTGCAATGACTCTTGTTAATAATGGTGATGACCTAAGAATTTTTCCGCCAATATTTTCAGATATTCATGATAAGGTAGAAGAGCTGATAGTAAATTACAGCTCTAAAAACGTCGAAGGATAGTTATTTTTAAAATGCATCCGATAAATAATTTGGACTAATTCATAACTACAGAGCTCTTCTCTCTTACTGCAATTAGCCATCTGATATTTTTATAATGAACCTGCTGATACAGATACACTCCATCCACTTCTTTTACGCGGTTAACACATTCAGCATCTATATCGATCAACCTTCTTTCAGAAACAGTGTCTTTTTTTAGAATCAGCTCTTTAATATTATGATAACTGTAAAATCCGCTGCTATTTATAATTCGGGAAAAATCGGGCAACCGTTCAGCTAATCGCTCTATGGAAACTGCCGACACGATCACTCCCTGAGTCTCTCCTTCTAAATCAATTACCGGCTGTGAAAAAAACATATTATATTCTTTAGCTAACTGAGGTACGTATACAACATCTGTTATTACAGAATTACCCTTTATGCCTTCAAGAAACATGCTATAAACGGGTGTTTCTCTATAAAAACTGACTTTTTTACCAAGAGGCTCTCCGCCTCGCATGGTATAGACGATCTTGCCATTCTTGTCCACAAGAATGCATTCAGAGTAGGGGTAGGAGGTCAGGTTGTTAAGCATTCGCGTAATATTATCCTGTTCTAAAAGATAGTATTTGCGTCCGCCCTTATCCATAACATTTAAGTGGCTTAAGGAAGAGATCAATCTGTCTTTTCCGATAACTGTAGCCGATTTTAACAGATCTGACTCACACTGAACAATGAACTCTCTTGTTAATGAATCATAGCGAGGAGCTATTGGAGCTACCGTTTTTATCAACGCCTTGTTTTGTTTTTCTGCTGCTGTACATGACATCAGTAACAGCATTATTATAATTTTTAAAAACCGCATAATTGCCGCCCACAAAATAGTTGTACGTAAATTATCGGTTTTCAAAAACCTGTAATTGAGTCTCTTGTTTACTTATTTCCCCAGAAAATATTTTTGATTAATTGAATCAGCTTGTAAAATAATTTCTTCCTTATCGGGTTCAATCACATGTATTACATTTTTCAAATTATTCTGTTCATCAATATATTTGTTGTAATTATTAGAGGCTGTTAAAAAATATTCTTTATCAATACTGCTTCCCTCTTTATGCGGATAAAATGCCAAATAAAGAATATCAAATTCAACCAGGTCGTTAAAGAAATGTGTTCCTAGCGAAACATCCGGAATCAGCCCTTCACGCATCTCGACAATCTCGCAGATACAGGCTGCACGACAAATTTCAGAAAAAGTAACTGGTATACCTAAAGAAACAGTGGTTGTTCCCCATCTCCCCGGACCAGCCAAAACAATGTTCTTGTTTTTATCAATTTTATTGATTATTTTTCCAATATTTCTGGCTACAGCATGTTTTTGTGAGGGATGCAGCTTGTCATACTCTTCCGAAGAGACATAGATAATTACATCACTTGAGATACTACGGCTTCGCCCTATAACTGTTCCGCTTTGTGATGCCAGTATAATGTTTGATGGGACAGTAGTTATAAAATCATCACTATCTGATACGTTGTCCCGGGCTTCAAAGGGACGACACTGTACAATATTAATGCGATACTGGTTGTTTTCTGTAAAGTTCACTGTAAACTCGATATCAACCGGATAGCTGTATGCTTTTTCAAGAGTCTTTAAAACAGCGTTAATATCCTGAACAAAATCTGTTTCCGTAAAAAGACCATCAAAAGTTATGTACCAGGTATTTGTCTCTCTGTCATTTGAGGCAATAAGGTTAAGCTCGGAAAAAGAAGAAACATTGGATATTTCTGAATAGTCTGCAGCTATTAACTGATTAGCTTCCAGATCAATTACATCGACCCGTTTCTGGGAATACCTTCTTACTTCATCTATGCCGCTTTCAGGGCGTTTTTTTACAGCATTCAAAGCCGCGATCCTTGTGTAGTCGTCGTCCGAGCGGTCTACAGCCCTTGTTCCCATTCCATACACTATACGTATAACACCGGCATCTGGATCAATACCAGAATCCCATACATAAGGGTTATAAGAATAGCCCACACCTCCAACTGCCGGAAAAAAATATCGTCCATGCAGATCTCCTGAAACACGTTGTATTAAAAGAGGCATCTGCTCATCCTTATCAAGTATTCCAAGCTGAGCCCTGTACTGCAGCGCCTTTTCACTTAAAGTGCTGGCAAAAATGGTTTTAATTGCTGTTAAAAGGTTCTCCAGCCTTCGTTCTCTGGAGCCCTGATTTGGGCAAAATATACTCTCGTACTTACCTGAAAAAGCGTTACCAAAATTATCTTCCAGAAGACTCGAAGAGCGAACAATAATGGGAGACTGGCCAAAATAGTCCAACATATCCGATAATTTGGCAACAATACTTGAAGGAAACGTTCCGGTCAAGATTACCCGCCTAGCGTACTCGGCAACTGTTAAAAAGACGTCTATATCCTTCTGCTGATGTCTGATCCACCAACAACCGTTAACAACCATATAAGTATAAAAAACATCGGCTCCTACAAAAAAAGAGTCGTGAACTTCAATTATATCTTTTAACGACGATCCGTTTTTTTTGATCATTGCACGAGATAGTAGCATACCGGTCGTTTTTCCACCCACCAGACCCGTACCTATCATGCGACGACCTGTATCAAGTAAATCTTCTATTGAAAAATATTTCTTAGCAAGATCCAGAATCTTTTCATCGCGCGAAATAATCATCTTCAAAAGCCGGTCAAGGCAATTAGCTTTGGCATCATGATCAGCATCTTCTTTTACAGTTCTTAAAGCTTTTTGGAAATTTCTGTTCCAGATATCCTTGTCTTCAAATGTATCAGATCCTGTCTGAAAAGGCGAAAAAGAGAGTATTTCAGAATTTAACGCGCTATTTGTGACAGGAATATAGCCATCGTTTTCTTGCACATGAAGCATATGCATTGTACGGGAATAACGCTGCTGAACTTTTAAAGGATGTACATATTTTTTTTGACCATAAGTATAAACATCCAGTATTACCTGCGCTGTAACATGAATAGGAGAAAGTGCGTTGTCTGAATGTTCATGTCGCATAACTCCAAAATAAGCCAAAGCTTCAATATCAAGAAGGTAAGGACATGTGAGCATAAAAAAATTACCAAGCATTCTATCCGAAAACCATATTTCAGACAGATAGCTCAAAGAATCAAAAATATAGTAACCGCCTCTTCCATTTTTTTTGATTACAGAATGTATCATGTTTATAAACGGCTCAAAACCTGTTTCCGCATCAAGATCTATTGTTTGTAAGGAAGGGTACTCGTCTTTGTTTACAAGAGGTTCATGAGAGGCATATCTAAAATAGGTCAGATTTTGCCCGTTTTTTTCCGCAGACTTAGCATAATGATTGGTATAGTATTTGTATTCTTCTATCGAATTAACCTGCCAGACTATATTATCTCCGGGTAAAAGGCCTTTAAGTATTGAATCCAAGCCTTTTATTCCGGTTGAAAGATAACAGTAGTTACACGACATGATTAACCTCGATATTTAAATAGAATTCAATTCGCAACCGTTAAAGAAACTGAAGATCATGTCTCCAAAATTTGGAAGATCCTCATGTGCATAATCCGGAAATATCACATGCCGCTTAGAAGCTTCAATTTTGTTAAACAGTGCAAACTGTGTGGAGGGTGGACAAATTTTATCCATTAAACCTGTTGCCATAAGGGTTTCCCCCTTGATACGACAGGCTAGATTCTGTATATCAATATAGCCTAATTTTGTAAATAGTTCGTTCTCTTTTTTATGAACCGGATCAAAGCGTCTAAAATACTCTCTTATATCTTCATAGGCATCTATCGCGAGATCCATATCCCAGACACGTTTATAGTCACTAAGGTAAGGATAAATCGGAGCAAGCTTCTTGATACGCGGTTCCAAAGCCGCGCAGGCAATAGTCAAACCGCCTCCCTGAGAAGCTCCTGTAGCATAGACTTTTTCACCATCCACCCAATCAAGATTTATTGCAATTCGAGCAAGCTGTGCCGTATCAAGAAATATTTGACGAAATAGAAGATCATGAGGATCATCAGAAAAGGCTCCTCTTGTTATGTGACCATGAAGAGTATTTCCCGTAACTCCCCCTGTATCCTGAGACAATCCTCCCTGACCGCGCACATCCATAGCAATAACCGTAAACCCTGCGGCAACCCACGCCAGCTTTGAATGCCAATCACCACAATTAGCACTTAACCCGTGAAACATGAGTAATACCGGTGTCTTGTCTTCGCGGTTATTAGGCCTTAATAGTTTAGAATGTATTTTTGCATTGCGAACACCCGTGAAATAGAGATCAAAGCATTCGGCAAAACCGGCAGAAAAAGCGGCTGGCTTCAAAACGATATTATCTTCTGTTTCTGAAAGTTCATTCAAAGCATCTTTCCAATAACTGTCAAAATCATTCGGACACGGATTTGTTCCTTTGTATAGTTTAAGCTTTTCTAAAGAAAAATCAAAATCTGGCATGGCTTACTCCATATATAATTTATATTAACCCGGATTATTAAACTTTAAAGAACTCTTGTGCTTATTGTTTTTAAAACTTTGATAACTATCATTATGCTTATCATTAAAAAAATCATTAAACTTTTTACTCTGAGAAGCTTTCTATTTTCCCTATATTTAGTTTTTTTATGATACATGGGTTTTTTTGTTAATAGTTTGTTGTTATGACAAGAACTGTCGATTATGATAAAATTAGTTTTCTGCTTTAAGTTTATCTGTTAAAAACTCCAAGGCCTTATCTATCTGTTGCTGACGATCTTTTCTTGACCAATTAATTACAACACCGCCCGTTACATCGGCTCCGCTCATTCGGCAAAACTTCTTCATGCGCCTCAAAGCGCGATTGCCTCCAAAAAAGGGATAGGGCAAATGTTGCGTTACAATTAAAGCAGTTCTGATATTCTTTATTGGTTTAATATCGCGTAAGTAGCTTTTCATTACCGGCGACAATGTAAATGCATTAACCGGAGCAGCAAAGACAAGGGCATCGTATCCTGTTGGATCAGGCATACTGGTTATAGAAAATCTGTTAAAACCTTTATTTGGGTCATATTCAGAGTTGACCTCAATTTTATGAATAATACAATCGTTATCTGATTGGTCCAGATGATGCTTAAGCTGCTGGCAAACCGACAAAGTATTGCCAGTGTACGAATAAACAATAATAGCAATCTTCAATTTTTCCTCTCAGTATAAGGTTCTAACATTTGCATGAAAATCCCATCAATATAATATAACCCTTTGGTTCTGATTAATAAACAAATTATAGTATGTCTTATAAATACTTAATATTGGATGGCTTGCTAATTGTATTTATACGATCGTGATGCCTCAATGTACCATTATCCTCAATTTGCCATAAAACTAGCGCATCATCCGTTGTACAAGAAGCTACAAGATATGAAATCTCACCCGGAATAACTTTTATATGGCGAATAGACTTCAATGTTTTTACGGTCGAAATTTCAGTCGGGTTTATAGAACCATCACTATTAACAGAATATATTTTTATATAACCGCTTACAGTATCAGATGACGCAATATAAAGAAATGTACCATTAGGATGAAGATCCCTTGAATAAAGCTCTCCTGTTCCAAGAGAGTAACATCCTGCACCTGATTCTGAGCTCAAAGGTTTTATCACGGAACCATTGTTTTCAACTCTATACGCAAAAAAATTATATAAGGCATTATTTTTAATTATTCCATATACAGTCTTCTGATCATGGCGCATTATAGGGTTAGTTATAAAAACACCAAATACTGTTGAATCCAAATAAACAATAGAGTTATCATCTGAAACTGAACTTTTTACAACATTTGAAGCTTTATGCACATAAAGATAATAACTATTATGGTGAACAAGCGGATAATTATCTGTATCAGAATATGTTACCGGTGTTCTTAAATTAGTCATACCGTCAGACATGAGATCAGCGACAATAAGATTATGTTCGTTACAAAGAAATAGAATATTACCATTCGGTGAAATCGCGCTGTTTATTCTATAATCTGAATCTATCACAGATGATATATCCAGACTCTCATTATAATGTAGGTCGCTGCTCTCTTCATTAATATTATACATATTCACCGATTTGTCATTAATCGCATACAATCTACTACCTGCATGAACTTCAATATTTGTTATTCCATTACTTATCTCATATTCTTCTTGTAGAGACAATTCATCATTAACAATATTACATTTAACAACTGAACTGTTTCCGCTTACAATATATAAAACCGCCGAAACTTCTTCTTCTGGTTTATCATCAGCATCATCTTTCATTTTATGAAAAGAGTAGTCACATGACAAAATCCCGACAGATAAAGTCAACAGGCAGAAAAACAAAAACTTCGTTTTTAATGTTTCCATATCATTTTACTCTCTTCTTCATCAGTATCAAAAAACCTGAAGTTTATACATTTACCGATGTATTTTATTACATAATCCAGCAAATCAAAGCCCTTTCATTTTAAAATTCATAACAATTGTCTATCCTGAAACTTATAATCTTTAACCCGTAATAGAAATTATATTTTATTCATAATCCATTCATATTGCCAATTCTTTGAACTTAAAAAACATACCCTATACCTAAAAGCCCTTCAAAACATGGCACAAGACCTTCATCTTCTGTTAAAATTGAACCGTAAATTCCTGCCAGAAGCAGATAATTAGAAAAACCATACTGTCCCTCTACACCAAGCGAAAAAAGAGGATCAATAACTGTGTCAGATTCGAAAAGATCCGGTTCCAGATAAGTTGCTTTCGTGTATGTCATCCCTATTCTGATATTTGGAAATAGAGTAATCTTTCTTCTTAACGGAATATGGTATCCTGCATACAATCCGAAAGGAAAATGTAAGGCATAATCTATTTCTTCATCACTATTTCCCGGAAGATAAAAGAACGCGGTAAATAATCCGCCCTCTGTTCCTGGAAAAAAAACATTCTGAATTCCGGCTCGAATATTTATGCCATACCCCGTTTCAAAAAGAGATCCCATAACTCCTGCTGGAATAAAAAGAGATGGAGCTATCATCAAAGAGTATTTATAATCAGCTTTAGCTGACTCTTTATCTGATTTGTCATCTCTCTCAATTTCTTCTAATACATCCTCTTCAGTTTCATCATCTTTATTTATGGACGCAATAGTATATGTGTCAGTGGGTGTTTCAGGAGTCGATACAATGCGTATCTCAAAAGGTGTCCAAGCAGATGATGTTCCAGGTTGTCCCGGTTTATTTAAAGCCGTAACACGATATTCGTATTTTCCTGACGAAAGAGTTATTCTGTACTCAGCCTTTGTAGTCTCTTCTGTAACAATAATTTTGCCCGACAAATCCCGTATCTGTACTCTGTAAGCTCTAGCATTTGGTACGGCTTCCCATCGCATAACTCTGTTGTCCGCGTGCAATATGGTCATTGCACACAAAGCAAATATTATGATAATTATTTTTTTCATAAATCTATTCCGTATCCACTATTATCCGGGGCAAAATAACTTTCGGAGCCGCCAGTTTAGTATAAGTTTCTATTTTGAAAGAGGCCCTTGCCGGTTTTGAAACAGCAGTCTTCATGGATCCACTTGTATCCAAAGCCGTTACTTCCCAGAAATAATCGCCCTCTTTTAAAGACGAAAGATCTTTATAAGAATACGAGCTGGTATTAACAATTTTTTCACTGACTACATCTTTATTTGAACCCCTCTTTCTATAAAGAGTAAACTTGTAATCTGTCGCAGACTCAACACTCTTCCATTCAAAAACGATCTCTTTCTCTTTTGAAGTATTTATAACTTTCGCTAACGGAGAAACTATCCCAGGTGCCTCTTTAATTGATAAAATATTGAAAGAACTACTTTTACTCTCTTTAACAACCCGGTCATCTTTATCAGTCAAAAACACTTTCCAGAAATATCTTTTCGCAGGCATTTTCTTCACAGTCTTAAATTCTTTATTAATTTTATATTCAAACAAGGGCTTACTGAAGTCTTCGTTATCAGAAATTTTTAACGTATATCTGCCATTTCTGTTGTAATCACGCCATCTGAAAAAAACTTCTACACTACTTCCCATAAAAAGCTTGTTAGCAGCTGGATGAAGAAGCTCAACTTCTGCTGTCTCTACAATTTTAAATTCATTACTTTCGCTATAAGCAGACGAGTCCTTTGCAGTATGAGCTTTTACACGCCAGAAAAATTTTCCATTTTCCAGATCGTCAGACAACTTGTATCTGTTAAAAGCAGCTTTTTCTTTTTTAATAATCCTAGAGAAATTCTTGTCTTGTGATATTTCAACGGTGTAATAGTCTGCTCCTCTTACGGTTTGCCAATATATGGCTTCCTTGCCGTTACGCAAAGCAAGCCTGGATATAGTATCTATGCCATCTGAACGAGAAATAGTTACGGGTGTGCTTATTCCAGACGACCGCTCTAACGAAAAGCTATAAAGTTTATCAGAAACTATTTCTCCACTAAAACGACTGCCATATTTACTTTTAACATGCCAATAATAAGTTCCTGGTTTTAACTTATCTGTTGCTACAGCTTGTCCTCTGCAGGGCATACTTAATATCATGTTAGATTTTTCTTTATCGGAAAAAATCTCAACAACATAGTTATCAGTATATTCTGATCCATTCCATTTAAATGATACAAGTGATCTATCTGAAACTGTTCTGATGTTTTTATTATCTGGGGGCCAGAGCTGTTGTGATGATTTATCCGTTATAATTGATAATCTGGAAACTCGACTTTCTCCGAGCGAACTTCTTATCTTCCAATAATATGTTCCTGACGGCAAAGATGTCGAAACGGAATTTTTTCCCGCAATATCTGCTTTTTGTACAATATCTTTGAAAAAAGGATCTTTTGAAATAATGAGCTCTTTATCCGGACTATCCTTTCCCTCCCAGGAGAGCATTATCTCTTTTGCCGAAGTAGATGTAACATATGTGACTCCATTTTTCGGAGTATCGGAAGAATAGGCAAGCTTGACTACCCGAGTCTCGGATCCATCTCCAGCTCTCAAGGAACTCCCTTTGTCAAGAAGCAGGGTTTTTCCATCAATTACTAATTCAGCTTTCCCTTCGCCGATATCAATACCAAGATCTCCGGTTTTATCTCCGGTTAAAAGCATATTTCCTTCTTCAAAATTCACACTTGATTTGCCGGAATTAACCGTTACTGTCGAGCCACTATTTTTTTCACTTAAGCTACGAAATATATTAAGTGAATTGCCTTGCATTTCAATATCAAGCTTGTTGTCACTCATTCTTAAAATTACAAGAGTATTTTCACCAAGTTCAATCTCTGTTCCATCATTTAGATTTACTGTAGCAATAGAATCCAGATCGGTTCTAATACTGTCGTAATTATATACAGGTGAATTGTTTTTAACGGAGTCCCAGATTACCTGAGCTGTAAATTTACGTTCGGCAACTCTCTTTTTAAAGGTAATAGTACCTATCTTTTCCGTTTTTCCTTGAGAATATGTCCGTTTAATATCCTGATACAGAAGAAACGAAGCAAAAAAAAGAATCAACAGACATATGGTAAAAAAGAGAACATCATTTTTTCTTGATTTCATATTTTTCTTCTTTTTTGTTAACATCCACTTTTTTGATATCAACAGATTTTATACCCAATGTTTTTTGCAAAATTTTTAAAGTTTTCGGAGTCTTTGAATCATCAATACGACCAAGCACAGCATATATCTGCTGCGGCTTTTTTTTACCTTTGACAGTAATTTTTTTCATTGGTTGTACCCTGAAAATATCCTTAACCAGCTGGTACGAGTTTTCCGATATAAGAATATCTGTGCCAAAGGCCTTGTTTAAACTTTCTACACGTGACGCAAGATTAACTGTATCTCCGATAACAGTATATTCCATACGATCATGAGACCCAATCTGACCGGCAACAACAGGTCCTGTATTTATACCACATCCAATTTTTATTATAGGCTTTTTGGGACCACCGCGTTTTTTATTAAACTTTATTAGAGCTTGACGCATCATTAAAGCGCCATTAACGGCATTTTCTGTATCGTTTCCATGTGAAACAGGAGTTCCCCATACTGCCATAACAGCATCACCTATAAACTTATCAACAACCCCTTTCGTCTTGGTTACACAGTCAACCATAGCAGTCATATATTCATTTAAAAATTCAACAACTTCTTCAGGATCAAGCTCTTCCGATATTGCTGTAAACGATCTTATATCCGAGAAAAATACAGCAGCCTCTTTTCTCTCTCCACCAAGTTTCAATTCTCCTTTCAAGGCAAGCTCGGCAATTTCCTTATTAACAAATTTGCCAAATGCCTCCTTCATCTTTTCGCGTTCTTCAAGTCCCTTGCCCATTTCAATAAAAGACTCTGTTAAATCACCAATCTCATCATTTGCCGAAGGCTTTAGTTTTAACCTGTAAATACCTGAACTTATTTTTACAGAAGCATCTACCAATCTCTTTATAGGGTTTGTCAAAGTTTTTGAGAAAACGTAAACCAGCATCATAGCAAGAACAAGTAGAATAACGGTTATATAGATATTTCGCCTTACCTGGATTGTTACAGCCTTTAAAGCTGTATCTCTATTTACTGAGCAGACAATGCCAATTCCGGCCAAATCAGTTCTCTTGAAAGAACCTATTCGATACTCTCCATAATTATCTGTATAGGTTTTCTGTTCGTTATCATTTTTTGAGGTAAGCATTTCGCGCACTATTTCATTGGAGGAGTAGTCTACATTATTAACAAGCAAAGTGTTGTCGGGATGAGCTATCAGTTCACCTTTACCATTAACAATATATGTTAAATATTCGCTATAAGACTGTACAGCCTCTAAAAAAACATTCATTGAGAAATATATAACAAGAATACGAGAAGATTTTTTTTCTGAAACCGGATCAACAGAAAAGCTTAAAGAAAGTACTGGAGCATTAAAATGTTGTGAGGCATTATGCAAAGACAATATTCCATTGAAAGCTTCTTCATATCTCGATGAATCTGTCTTGATATATTTTCCAAAACTTTCAGTTATTAGTCCATGTTGTTCAAGAAGTGGGGTATTTTTAAAATCAGCCGAAACATACATATCTCTGTTAACCAGAGCTATATAAAAAATGTTTTTTTCGTTATCAATCAGATGTTTATGATAAAGATCCGTAATCTCTGATCCGGATTTTGCATCCTTAACTTCTTTGTCCGATAAAAGATCTCTAAAAGAGCTAAGTGCGATATAACTGGACCGATCTATCAGATTATTCAGGTCAGCCTTAACTTTTAATGATATTACCTGTGATTTGTCACTGGTAATCTCCTGTATTCGCACCTGCGTATCTTTTTGAAAATAGTAGGTCGTAATATAGGTTAATCCCATCAATGAAATTGCTAATATCATCGATATTATCAAAATCATTTTAAACCCGATTGTAAAACGTTTAGATTTTTTATTTTTCATAATCACCTTGAATATTTTTGGTAATCTTTAACATAAGGTAATTTTCAAAATTACCATGTCACGGAAAGTAATATCTAATAACTGACTTTAGTATCAATTATCAGATTTTCCAAAATAATTTTAATTTTATGTATACCTTCACATTGAAACAACCTTTAAACCTGTTTTAATAAAAAGTACAGTAAAATTTTACTTGGCTGTGCATTCTTTAATAAAAAACGAACTTGTTTAAACTTGATACACAGCAAAACATATTCCAGAAGCATTGAATTTGTCTTTTCTTGTTTACAATGATTATGGTTGACAAATTCTATATTTCGATATCTATTCAAGGGCAAGATACAATTTTAATTTCTTACATAAATAGAAATTTACTTTAAAGATTTTAAAATTTTTCGAGATTTGTTAAAGCAACCGATTTCATAACGAGGAACCGAATGTCACAAGTAAAAATAGTTCTTTTGCTGAGTCTTATTTTTTGTTGTTGCTGTTCTGGAACAGGTACACGAAAAAAAGAGTCGCGGTCTACCCGCAAGATTGAACGATCCCATTCAACAAAAATATCTGTTATAACTCTTGAAGATTCAGCAATATACGAAGGATCTATAGTCGATAACCAGATGGATGGCAACGCTAAAATAACATGGCCTGACGGCGCAGTTTTTGAAGGTATTTTTAAAAATAATAAACGAAACGGGCTTGGTACCATGACCTGGCCGGACGGCTCCAGCTATAAAGGCAACTATGTGAACAATTTACGTGAAGGGTGGGGCACTTTTACATGGCCTAACGGAGACATTTATGAAGGTAGCTGGCGAGATGGATCTATCAACGGAAAAGGCTCCTACAAATGGAACCATGGAGACAGCTATACCGGATGGTGGAGTAATAACCGCTTTCACGGAGAGGGTAAATACCTTTGGAAAGATGGAACCGTACTAAAAGGTAATTTCATAAACGGTAAATATTCCGATTCAGTTGAAGATGGTATAATAAAAAAGATATCTATTAATATATCTGTTATTGTTCCACATACCCGCAAAATAGAGATAATCGATAATTTCTGATAATGGCTGAACTAATAGACAAAAACTTATTACTCCGCCCATTTACTAAACTGGATATTCCTGATATTGCCCGATTTTGCAATAATTCAAAAATTGCAAACAATGTTCGCGATTTCTTACCAAAACCTTATTCTGAAACCGATGCTCTTGACTTTATCAATATTTGTAGCAAAGAAGATCCTCAAACTACATTTGCTATAGAATATAATAACCTTTTTGCAGGCTCAATTGGTCTTGTGCCAATGAATGATGTTCACCGATTATCAGCAGAAATAGGGTACTGGCTTGGTGAACCCTTTCATAACAAAGGAATAATGACCCGCTCAGTTAAACTTATTACTGAATACGGTTTTTCAAAATTGAATTTAATCAGAATATTTTCGGGTATTTTTGAGTTTAACCTGGCCTCCAGACGGGTTCTTGAAAAAAGCGGGTTTAAACTGGAATCAATTGCCGAAAAAGCTATAATTAAAAATGGAGTTATCTGTGATGAATATCGGTATGTTCTTATAAATAGAAAATATAAATTGAAAAGTGGGCAATCCTTTTATGAATAAAATTCTGATTCGAAAAGCGACCAACGGCGATATTAACTATCTGGCAAAACTATTATACGAATTATTTAAACTGGAAAAGGATTTTATAGCAGATATCGATAAACAGATTAAAGGCATTGTCAATGCTGATTAACAATCCTGTATCAACAGTTCTTCTTGCCGAAGATGCAAACAGTAAAGAAATAGTCGGAATGTGTACGATGCAAATTCTTGTCTCTACTGCTCAGGGTTCAAACAGCGGACATATTGAAGATGTTATCGTAAAAACAGAGAGGAGAGGTGAAGGTATCGGAAATCTTTTACTCAAAACAATTATTGACATTGCAAAACAGAATGGTTGCACTCGACTTCAACTATCAGCAGATAATGATAACACCCCAGCTCACAATTTTTACAAAAAGATAGGTTGGAATCAAACAAATCTTTCCGTATGGTTTTACAAAATAGAGAATTAACCCCAATTACCACCTATACGGTTATATACAGAATCGGCCTTCCAAACTAACTTCTTTCCAATAAACATACGTGTCACCACAAGCGATGATTCATATCCCGCTTTTTCATAATAGCTACAAGCTTCCTTGTTAACAGATGGCACCACAGCCCAGTTCGAGTATTCCGATCGAATACGCATCAACTTTTCAGCCGTTTCAGTATCAAGAGCAACAACAACTCCTTCTCCACACAAAGGCAAATAATATCCCGTTACGGTTTTTCCTTTTTTAATACAGTATCCTTTGTCAAGACAGAGTGAAAGATAATTTCTTCTATCCTCTCCGCTGATTATTTGATCCATTTTCAAAATTTCACTTTTATCATCTTCTTTCAAAACAGGAGCTTCTGATAAATTTTTGGTTAAGGATTCTTTAGGTTTGTTATATCGAATATATTCTGTAACATCTGTAAATCCGTATTTAAGATAGAGGGGGCGTCCTGCCGGAGAGGCCATCAACAAAATTGAACTTTTTCTTTTAGAAATCAGATAATCACATAAATAGTTCACGATCTGTTTTCCCAATCCTTTTCCTCTTTCATTTTCTGCAACGATGATATGAGCAAGCCAGCCGGTATTCTTGTATTCAATAGCTGTACCCGTAGCAACAATTTGCTTATCTTTTTTAATTGCGACAGGCATACAAAATTTATAATCAAGATAATTCTTAAAAGCTTCCCTAATATCTGGCCAACCTTCAGGTTGCAAATAGACTAATTCTTCAATATCCACATTTGTCAATTTTTGTATTTCAGTCATTTCTTTCCGAATCAGATTCTTATACATCAACCTGATTTTTTTAAATGAAATTTTAACGAAGCGATGAGCTCTCGACTATTAATTGGTTTTGTTATGTAATCATCAAAATGTGACTGTAGCGCTCTGGTTTTTTCATCCTGCATCGCGAAAGCGCTCTGAGCAATTATGGGGATATTTTTTCTAAATTGCTTAATCTTGCTGCTAGCACTGAATCCGTCAATATCAGGTAGTTTAATATCCATCAATATTATATTGATTGAAGAATCATTTTTGCAAATCTCAACAGCTTCCAGACCGGAAGCTGTTCTTATATGTTTTACATTTTCTTTATCAAGAATCATTTTTAAATAAAGATAATTTATTTCTTCATCCTCTACAACCAAAACTTTAGTATCAGGTGGAAAAGTCTCTGGACCAGATTCTCTGTTTATAACTGTTGACAAGGCAAGAGCAGTATCACCTTTAACAAGTGGTAAAGTCAGAATAAAAGTTGTTCCCTTATCGACTTCTGATTCAAAATGAAGGGAGCCTTTCATCATCTCTGCATAGGCTTTTGAAATGGAAAGGCCTAACCCTGTACCTCCGGATGATGTATGCTTCTGATTATCCGCTTGACTGAACCTGTTAAATATAAGAGGTTTATCGGCCTCAGGAATGCCAACACCTGTATCTGAAACAGTAAATGCAAGTTGTTCATCTTTAACCATAAGGGATAACGTAATTTGTCCTTTTGACGTAAACTTCAAAGAATTTGTTATTAAATTATCAAGTATCTGGTGAAGTTTAGTTCTGTCAGTTACAATAGCCAGATTATTATCCAGATTATTAATAACAAAACCAATGCCCTTGTTTTCACATAGCGGTTTATAAAAAAGATATAGCTCTTCAATTACGTCGTTAACAAAAAATGGTGAATTTGTAAGTCTTATCTGATTTGTTTCAATTCTTGAAATATCAATAATATCATTAACTATACGCAAAAGGTGAAGCGAACTTCTGTTTACAATATCAATAATATGATTACGTCTTTTAGTAGATAGTTTTTCATCTTTTAATATCTGTGAAAACCCGACTATACCGTTCATTGGAGTTCTAATCTCGTGTGACATATTTGCCAAAAAGGCTGACTTAAGCTGATCACTCTCTTCTGCTCGAATCTTTGCTTCTATCAGCTCCTTTTCATATTCTTTCTGTTTAGTCAAATCTCTACATAAGACTAGTATGGTCTGCTTATCTTGATAAGCATATTTTTTCATTTGAAACAATGCAAAGAATTTTTCACCATCTTTTCGACGCGCAACAGTTTCGATACTGGTCTCTTTCTCTTTAAAAAGACTCTCTTCAAGATCATTAATAAAATCTGGCAAAACAAGATTTCCAATATACATTCCTGTAAACTCGTCAGCAGGATAGCCAAACACTTCGACAGCCTTATCGTTAACATCAAGACAGATACCCTGCTCGGTAATAAAAACAGCATCATCAGACGCGTTTGCTAAAAGCCGATAACGATCTTCGCTCTCCTTTAACATGATTTCGCTTTTCTTTCTTGATGTGATATCAATAATTTGTACAACTGCATAAAGCGGCTTTTTCTTTGTATCAAAAAGCATTGCTGTACTCAAGGTGATCCAGATCTCTTTTTTATCCTGAACACAAAATCTCGTTTCTAACTGATATCCAGAAATAATCCCTTTTGCCAACTTGTTGAAATGATCCTTCACTTCTTTTCGGTCTTCCATGTATATATAAGAGTGAAAATCCTTACCATAAATATCGTCTTTATTAAAACCCATTATATTACAAAATGCGGTATTAACATCTAAAAAATCTCCTTCTATACCTAATATTGCTATCCCTACATTGGAATTAAGAAAAGCACCTTTAAATCTTGCTTCGCTTTCTATTAATTTTTCTTCTGTTTTTTTTCTGGAGGTAACATTGCGACCGTTAATTATCAGTCCCCGGCGAGTGTTGTCAGCATTGTATAATGGTGTTTTAATTATCTCAAAAGTTAAAATTGCATCTGGATCATCAGGGTCAGGAATTGTCTCCTCTGATATAGCGGGCTTTCCTGTTGTCCATACAATTACATCGGACAATGAATTTTCAAAAAAATATTTTTTAAAAAATGGTGATAACTCCGCAATTTCCTTATCTGTTTTCATAACATAATCGACATCGGACAATCTCAAATATTTCTCTGCTGTATCGTTGGTAAGCCCCCATCTGCCTTCGGTATCCTTGAAAGAAATTATGTCCACGGATGAATTAAGCAGGGTAAGTAACTGCTCTTCTATATTTTTAAGTTCATTTTCGATATAAATCTGGGGAGAGACATTTTCTACCGAAATCATCACCCCAATTACACCATTTGGCCCATAAGAGGGTGTTACAGTGTTTATGTAATAGTTCTCTGTATTATAAACTTTCAGTCTAATTTCAAATTTTTCTACAGAACCTGTCTGCATGCACTTTTCTATTGCTGTTTTTACCGAGTTTCTACACTCCACATCCAGCAAATCCATATATTTCTTTCCTAAAACAGAATCAACTTTCTGTTGAAAAAGAGGTTTGTTTAAATAAACTATTTCAGCAGTACGATTTAAAATTACTATATTAAATGAAGCATTTTGAGCCATCATGCCCCAACTTTTTTGCAAATGAACAAAACTGTTAGTTTCATTTTTATCTTTTTGCAAGAGTTCATTTTTCAGGCGGCTTACTTCTCGCAAAAGATCGTCGTAGTCGGGCTTGTTATTCATTGTTCTCCATTTTTTTTATTACTATTAAGACACTACGAAACCTAAATCTTCAGCAGTTCATGAAGATGCTGCTGTATCTCTTTTGAATCAGGTTTCAAGGAGTGTGCTTTTTTAAGATACTTTGAAGATAGTCCGGTTTCACCTATTTTTGCGTAAATATATCCGGCTGTATCACAATATGCCGGATTATCAGGATTTTTTGTAATACAGTACCTTGCTGATGTTAACGCAAGGTTCAAATCATGCCCAGCAACAGCAGAAAGATATGCAAATGAGTTATGTGCGTTCAGATTTTCCCTGTCTATCGTCAATATTGTCCGGTAAGTTTTAATGGCATTTTCAAGATGCCCTATCTTTTCATAATAAAACCCAAGTAAAGAAAGAGAAACAACATTATTTGGAGCAAGCTCTACAAGAGAAATAAGATGATTGGCACACTCTTTATACTTACCACGGTTTAGAAAGGAATAACAGAGCATTGTTTTGACTTGCAAAAGTTCTACCGTGGAAAACGGTAAATCAATTATAGTTTTCAAACACTCTTCGGCTTCATCATCCTTTTTCTGCTTAAGTAAAACAACTGCCAAATTATAAAGCAACTCCGGATTATGTTTATCTAAAACCAATCCCTGACGCAATACTTCTTCAGCACTATTATAGTTAAGCCGGGAAATCTTGTTTAATGCCTCTTTTAAAATTCCAGCCAGCTGTTGATTAATTGTCTGTTCGTTCATACAGAACCAGCCTTTATTGATTCGTAGTCTGTCGCGTCAAGAAGGAGTGGGGTTATCGTTATAAACCCTTTATCGATTTCAGAAGTATCAGTTTCAATTTCTTCTGTTTTCTGTAACTCACCTTTTAAAGAAATCATAAGATGACTATCCGATTCTTCATTGATAAAATATGAATTTACATAATTTCTTCTTCCTAGCTTTACAGTTTTTTCCCCTTTAATCAACTCAGGAGAGACATCCGGATAATTGATATTAAGAAAATATGGTTTTTTGCTTTTTCCAGGATTATGCTCTTCGATATATTTCTTTATATATTGTGCGCAATTTATCAGATTATCCCCTTTGTCATGACTGTTAAGTGAAACAGCTAAGGAGCTTATTCCCGCGATCTGACCCGTTCGTGCTCCACCGACAGTTCCTGAATAGTGAATATCGTTTCCAAGATTTGGTCCATGATTAATGCCCGATATTACCAAATCCACTGGTTCTGCCAAACTGCTAATTAAACCAATATATACACAATCGGCAGTGTATCCATGAACAGCAAAACGATTCTTACCTTTGAAATCGACCCTTACAGGGGAGTGAACATTTATTGCATTTGAACACGCGCTTTTTTGATTTGCCGGTGCAAACATATAAACAGTATGCTCGGAAGACAATACATCAAAAAGAGTATTAATTCCTGCTGCATCAATACCGTCATCATTTGTTAGCAAAATTTTCATATTATCTCCCGATTATTTTTCTTAATTACACACTTTTTTAAATATTGGCAATCTCTATTAATTAACTTTTTAACCAGGCTGCATATTGTTTGGTTAAGAGTTTTCTGTAATCTTTTTTTTTGTTTCACGATACTCTTTACTGTATATCTCCACTAATTCTGTATAGTTCTTCAAGGCTTTTTTTCCTGCAGAGTGCAAAGTATATACACCTCGCTCAATCTTTTCAAACCATCCATAATGATTCAAATTCAATATAGTTGATGCTTTTTTTGAACAACCATATTTTACCAGAAGGGCAGGGGAGGCCTGTTTTAAAAATTTCAAATATACAGCTACCTGTATGGCTTTCTGACGATATAACGTAATCTTTTTGTTTGAAGATGTACTTCCTCCAATATTGTTGTCTATTTTTCTTCCCGCTATCTCGCGTATAATGGACAACTGCCTGTTTCTATTTTTTCGTTTTTCGTATGGACCGGGATGAAAGACAACTTCGACACGGCTTTTATATTTTAACATATGCACTACTATCAATCCAACTTCCAGTCTTCTTAGTAAAAGCATTATTTTTTTTATCTTTTTTGGATAATCCCGATCCAAAGGGGCGGCAAAAGCCGCGTAAACGGAATCTGTAATCTTTAGCCTCTCAACAACTTGAAAAACTAGTGCTAATGAAAAGGTTGTTTTAAGTTCAATAACAGTAACTTCATTATTTTTACTCGCGACAATATCACATGAAGCAACCTCTGCATTTACCGAATATCCGTTACTTTCAAGATATTCTTTAATAGGATAAAAAAGGTCTGTTTCACTTATCTTGGCATTCATATTGTATTTTGTTCCTAAAACCATGCTTTCTTGTCTTTAAAAAATTTAATCTTCCATAGGTAATTTCGAAAAATTATTTTTTAAGGTATGGTTTCATTTATAAAATATTTCAGAGCTATCACTCTTGTAATAAAATACTAACTCACAATTGAAAACTTTTCACAAAGCGACAACTCTTTTATGTTCTCTGATGATATTATTCAGCAATTCATATTGACTAATAGTTTAAACTAATTAATTATTTGTTGTATTTTAAACTATTGGCAATCTCTGATAATTAACATTTCTATAAGGAACTTGCGAAAAATTGCTTTATTTATGGACTTTAAACGGTGTATCCATTCCGGAAATGGTAGTTTTTCGAAGTTCCCCATTATTTAAATTAAGGTAACTTCTGGAACATTGTAATTTTTCGAAGTTCTCTTTATATATATTGACTTTGAAGTTACTCGAATAATTGTAACTAGTATTTTCTTGGTAAATTTTAAAAACCATGTAACCAAAACAAATTCATTTATCATAATCTATAAATATTAAGGAGATAATTATGAAAACCTTGTTTTTTCCCATTCTTTCATCTTTATTCATATTTATTTTGTTTTTTGGTATTACAAACTCAACCGTTTCACAATCATCCCTTAAATGGTACTCCTTCGACGAAGCAATGCAAAAATCAAAAAGGGAGAGCAAACCAGTACTTGTCGATTTTTACGCAGACTGGTGCAGCTGGTGTAAAGAAATGGATAAACAAACTTTTTCTAATCCTTCAGTTAGAAGACAACTGAACAAAAATTTTGTACTAGCTCGAATTGATGTTCAAAAAAAACAGAAAATCAATTACAAGGGTAAAACCTTTTCAGAAAGAGAATTTCAAGCTGCTCTTAACGTAACAGGATTACCAACATTGGCTTTTTTTGATAAAAATGGAAATCTGGTTACAACTGTACCCGGATTTATGACTAAAGATCAACTCTTACCTATACTGGGATATATCAAGAGTGAATGCTATCTAAAGAAAATTACTTTTGACAAGTACAAGTCATCTCCGGAAGCTTGTGAAAAATAGATTTTATTTCAAATTTCCACTTATTAACATTTTGTTTTAAATTATTTCTGAAAACCTCATTACAAAAAGTTAAAGAATATTTGATAATCAGAGGTCATTATAAATGAGTATTCATAGTCGTTCCGCTGAAATTTTTGGTTATACTCAAATAAAGGAACGCCTTTATCTTATAAAAATATTTCTACCTTTCATAATGGCTCTCTTTTATTGCTATTCGTCGCTTACACTAAAAGCTTTGTATATTATTGATTATAATTCTTCAATAATCATTATAAGATTAATACTTATATCACTCTATTATTTTACTCCATATCTTGTAATAATTATTATAATCGATATTTACGAAAAGATATACATCGACCCTATTTTTTTAAAAATTGATATAAACCTAAAAAAAATTATCATTTATACTTTTCAAAAAGTTGCTCTATTAATATTTTTTATCCTCTCTGTTACTATATTTTTGAATCCCGAAGCCAGCTATCATCAATCAATTAGTGAGCGCTGGTTTATACTAAATGCTCGTCTTTTTTTATCTGTTGTTTTTTTTCTTTTGGCAGTAACAGGATTTAACAGATATTATAATTTAAAAAGATGTTATTCCTTTGAATTATTTAAGGTAAATCCTCAATCAGACGGGTTTGATACTACCAAAGCAAAAATATACCTAAAAGAAAATCTTCTTAGTCAAAAGAGAGAAAGAATATGTCGTTTTGTTCTTCCCTTTAAACGCGATTTTATAATCGATAAAAGTGTTTCAAGTATTATTTGTCTAAACGAATTCAAGGCACTGGTATATGTAGAACTCAGTAATTACCTGAAAAATCTCTATATCGCAAAAACCACTACAAAAACCTTGTTTATTCCTCTTAGTTTGTTTTTATCATATCTTGTTTTTAACAAACTTTACAGCCAATTTGGATTCATAAGTCCTTTCGAGCCTGGATCAATACCCCTCTATTATGGCTTACTTTATCTGTTTATTTCCATCTTTTTCTTTTTTATAGATTTTTTCTTTATTGAACTTGAAAAAGAGTACCTTAGAAAAGAAACTCAAAAAAGATCAGATTTTATGGAAAATTATTGCAAGTTGTTGGAAAAAATTCTGGATAAATATCCTTATCTTGACAGAACTGATAAATCATCTCTTCTTCTTTTTAAAATGTCATTCGGTATAAAGGAGAGGTGCTCTTTTATAGTTTCAAGCATTAACAAAGATCCAAAAAATAGAATCATTTAAATCCAAGGATAACAAATGAGCGAAATTAAGAGTTCCCGTTTAACTGATCCGGTTGTTCAATCAATTGACAATCATGAAAAGTCCTTACGTCCCCAAAATCTCACTCAATTTATCGGGCAGAAAAAAATAACCGAAAATCTAAAGATTTTTATAGAATCTGCAAAAATTCGAAAGCAGACACTGGATCATGTACTACTTGCAGGTCCTCCCGGTCTGGGTAAAACAACTCTTGCTTTTATTATGGCAATGGAAATGGGAGTTAATATTAAGGCTACATCAGCACCTATAATTGACAAAGCGGGAGACCTTGCATCTATCTTAACCGGACTTGAAGAGAATGATGTTCTTTTTATTGATGAAATACACAGACTCTCACCAGCCATTGAAGAAATATTGTATCCCGCAATGGAAGACCGACATATCGATATTCTTATAGGGCAGGGTGTCGGAACAAAAACAATCAAAATCAATCTGGCACCATTTACATTAATTGGTGCAACTACACGAACAGGGCTTTTAACATCAGCTTTGCGCGACAGATTTGGTATTCCCTGCAAACTGAACTATTATGAAACAGAGGAACTTGAATTAATCGTTAAACGATCTGCTGAAATTCTTGGCTATTCCATTGATAATGAAGCAGCGCTTGAAATCGCAAAAAGATCCAGGCGCACACCCAGAATTGTAAACCGTCTTTTACGTCGTGTTGCCGATTTTGCTGTTGTTGAAGGAAAAAAAGTTATAGATAATAACATTGCCATACACGCCCTAAATCAACTTGAAGTCGATGAGCTTGGACTGGATGATATGGATCGCCGCATATTACGTACCATCATTGAAAACTACGAAGGGGGTCCTGTTGGAATCAAAACCATTGTAATCTCAATAGGAGAAGAACTGGATACCATTGAAGATTATTATGAACCTTTTCTTGTACAATCCGGACTTCTTAAAAGAACTCCAAGGGGTAGGGTAGTTACCAAAAAAGCATATAAACATCTTGGGCTTGAAAGTTGTTTAAAAGAGCGAGTCACAGAATTTTTAAATCAGGACGAAGATACTCTTTTTTAAATTCTGATGATATCTATGTTTTGGGAGCAAAAATTATTTTGCTCCCAAATTATAAAATCAAAACTTAAAATTTGTATCCTAGCCCTAGAGTCAACGCAGGATATATATCCGAAGAATCTTCCACATCAACACAAGCACCTATAGCAATACTGAAAGTTAAACCAAAACTAGTCATACGCTGATAACCTATTAATAATGAAGGGCCATAAAGATTATTTGTTTCATCCTTGATCGTTCTCCAACTATCTGTAGACGAGTTATACTCTTTCTCTTCAATACTTTCTTCAGCGATTTTTCCAAAAGAAACATCTGTAATAAACCGGTTATAAACACCATAAGAATAACGTATTGTTGCTGCTCCGCCAGCTATTTCAGGCCCATATCCCACACCGGCAATTCCTGTTAAATATGATAACCTTTCAGTGGCATATAGTATTCCAATGCACATCCCCCAATACCACCATAAGCCTGACCAAAACCTGCTGATACACCAAATCCACTAAATTGTTCATCGTTAATGTCTTCCGCAGCAAATACCGAGCCGCTAATAATAAAACAAACGGTTAATAAAACTGAAACATCTGCAATTAATCTTAACACTTTTTTCATCTTCCCATTTTTTCCTTTTTAATTTTTTAATACCCGTAGAATAATTGTGCTATAATCTCTATGAATTTACTTTTCTATAAGGAACTTGCGATAAATTAAAGATAATGAAGACTCAAAAGATGACACCTTCCGAAAAAAAATAATTCTTCAAAGTTACCTTGTATAAAACACTTATCATAACATTTCAACTTTAATTGAATATCCTTTCTCCTGCGAAAAGCTTCCATCTCCTGACATGACAAAAATCACGTTACTATAATCTTCATCAGAACCATACTCACCATCTCGAATAATCAATTCAATGGAATTCCCTTCCGTTTCTATATAATCCCATTCACCATATATATCATAATCAAAGAAAGCAAAAAGATCTTCATCAGAGCTTAATGTTAGTTTTATGTCTCCATCACCAGATTTTATATCTAAATAAAAAACATCAATATCTGTACGACTTATTAAAAATGAATTAATCGTTGTATTTTTTTTAATTAATGTTGGGGTATTGCTATTAAACTCCGGCATTGCGTTAACCAAAGCAGCCATATAATCATCATTACCAAAAAACCACATGTCAATTTCAGATACATATGCTTTGGACAATTCTAACATGTCAATAGACTCTTCCGGATTATAATTTTTACAGTAACCTATCCATTTATCCGCAGAATTAAAAAATTTCAATTTATTCGTTTCAGAATATATAAGTCCAGAACTTGTTGAATAAACAGAAAGCCCGCTGCATCTTTCAAACCATTTTCCATGTTTTGAAAGAACAACTGCTGCTTCAAGGCTTTTAACTACCGATTCACCACCATTTACTTTTTCAAAATAATCACCCAAATCTTTCATATTGGGATCATAAAAAGATTCTACCAAACACCTATCATCATATTTAAAAACGTAATTACTATTGTTTTCAGACCACTTATTCATCTCAATTACAACATCTTCTATTTTTGAAAGATCAACCAAAGACATTGTTATCATTTCATCTGTTTCATCTGGTCCTTCAACATTGGTACCTTTTTGATAAGCTTGAATAAATTCTTCCACAAAAATCTTACCATAGTTATCTGCAGTTGTTTTTGCTCCAGACTCTTTAAATTTCTTCATTATTTGATGATACGGAAAACCGTACCATGGAGCCACCTCTTGTGATGATACCATATATTTTGCCACATCTTTTAACTCATACGCGACCTCGATAGTACCCATCAAGCATGCGTCAAAAACTAGTAAATCCATTTTTTTGCCGCTTAGTCCTTTATCTATGGCTTCCCTTATTTCATCAAGATTTAAACAATCACCCCAGGAGGTATCATCCCATGCTATTGCACGGCTATTGTTTTTAGATTTACTGTTTTTTCGGTAACTTGGAATTTTCTTTTTCCCAAGAGGTTTTAATTTTGATCTTTTATCTGACAGATTTTTTCTATAAAAAATATCTTCTTCCAGATCGTTTTCGTCTTGATAATACCAACCATTACCATGATTCGAGATAATCAACGCGTAGTTTTTTGCGGGATATTCTTTTTTACAAAACGCTATAAATTTTTCAAGAGTTTTAGAATCCCCGGTATTTAGGTTTGAATCACTGTTTTTTGTAAGGTCAAGCTCGGGAACCGAAAGTCTTTTGGTATTTGAACCTAACCGGCTATTAAACTTTTCATTATCGAATTTTATCTCAAATACTCGTGTCCCTGACCAACCTGAACCGGTTTCGTTTCTTGTTTTAATTTTTTTTCTTTCTTCCCAATCATCATCAATCCAATCCTCACTTTCACCTAATCCGTCAAATTGATCAAGCAAAGCAACAATATACGCCTGTTTTCCTAAATTAACTGTTTCCATTTCATTAACATCATTAAAAAGCGCTTCCTGAAGATCGTTGTCACCTGCTCCATAATAAATAATGGTCCACTCTTTTGTTTTCCTTCCACTATCATCGCATCCAAAAGAAAATAGCAGAATAAGAACCAATACTATTCTAAGACTCTTCATATTATCTCCAAAATTATTTAAACTTTATTACTCAAACCATGCAACCGTTGGCACTAACACTATTTTTAATATTACAACTATAGCTTAAGTTGTAAACTTCTACTTCCTGTAATTGCTTTTTGCAATTATTTTTTTAACAAATTGATGTATTTATTCGACACTGAAATTTAATATATATTGGTAAAAATTACTTTTATGTTAATATTTTTAAAATACTTATCGATTTCTATAGACATTATCCAATAGAGAACTTCACGATTTTAGCATATTCTGGAAGGTGTCATCGTTTAAGTGCTTGTTCTAATGAAATTTATCACTTAAGAAAATCTTTATTAAAACATTTATGCAATGTTATCTGATTACAGATCTACTTCATCTATGAACCAACACTAAAATTGCATTATTAAACGGACGAAACAGGAAGGTAATTTGTCATTTTCTAGTCTGAAATTGTAGCCAAATTTGACAAAATTAATATGAACTTACTAACAGTTATCAACAATTTTTTTAAAATTATGTCACACTTATTATCGTTAAATTTTTCTTTTTTCTTTTCTTATTTTTATTAAAAGAAGATATTCGATAATTCAACTACTTGATTATAAATCAAATTCTAAATCTTATCCTTTATCCTCTTCCTTTTTCATTTATATTCTTATTTTTATCAAAGATTTTCTGTCTTTAGTAACAACAAAATATGCTCTGAAAGCATACTGACTATGTCACATAAATGACAAAATCAGTAGTTATCCACATACTTATCCACAGTATCAACATTAATTGTTATTTATGAAATTAATTAACCCAATTAATTTCCTGAATATATTCCAAAAAAATGTTCTTAGGAAATTTCTTTCCAGAATTTTTATTGACACGTTCTTTGCCAATAAAAACAAGCATTTGTAGTTGTACAAATAATTATTTTTAAGCAGTTACATATTTTTGATTCAAATTTTTTAACGTTTTCGAAAGCAACAAATACCAAAGTTATCCACAATTTTTGTGTATAAAAAAGAGAAAATTATGTCTCTTTTTTTGGTTGAAAAATTGATGCCAATTAATAAGTTCACTCAAACAGTTTCTGTAAAACATCTAAAATGGAGTCAATTGTGAGCAATTATTCACGAAAATATGCAAAAGGCGTAGAAAACTCTGTAAAGCATATCTTTAACAATTTTCTAAACGATAACTCTGTTACAGAGGTCTTTGCGTCACAAACCGGCAAATCCAATCCCGACTATCATAAAGTCTGGATCGAAATAGATGGAACCTTTGAAGGAGAAATTGCCATTCTTTTACCCCAGGACACTTTAATGAACCTGACAAAATACTTTAACCCCTCTGTTAAACAATCTGCACTAAAAGCAGCAATGCGCGATGTTTCAGGTGAATTAGCTAATCAAATTACTGGCACTCTAGCAAATCAGCTTCAATACATTGACCATACGGTTCGGCTGGCTCCTCCCGAATTTGATGATGACCCAATACAGGTTAAAGCTTTTTATGACAATATAAGCATATCTTTTTCTACATCGTTCGGGGGTTTTGATATAGAGCTCTATTATAAAGACGGACTGTACTCGTAGATGGAGAATGGTTGGCAGTATTGAGCGGAATACGTACTAGATAACAATTATTACTTTTTATCAAATTTTTATTTATAACAAAAGTAAATTTTTAGGTGTTACCACTAATTAAATATTCTGTTAAAGAGACTTCAATGACAAAAAACAAATCAGTTTATCTTGTTAATTTTTTTTTTCTTTTCTTTACCTGTTATTATCAGTAAGCCTGTTTTCTAAAACTCCCGATGTAAAACCCTTAAATTCAAAAACAGAAAACCTTTTATCTTACTATAATCATCTTTTTTCTGCAGACTTTATTCCGTCTAAAAATTTGGCTCTAAGCGATTTACACACCGCGAATAATCTTATAGAGTTTGACTCTGCCTTATATAGACTTTTAGATACCCAGATTTTCCCCGAACAACTAGATAACTTGAAAATGCTATTACAAAACGACATTGTAAATAGGTTTAACTCTCTTCTTTACAAAGATATCATATCATTTTCAAAAAAAGAAAACTATATTCAAAAAATTGATGCTTCAGGCCCTTTTATCTTTTCCAATACAAATGATTTTCTAAAAGCTAAGCCAGATCTGTCCAGTGTTAAATCGTCTGCAAGATCTATTGATCTATCACCTGTAAAGATATCCAGCGATCAAAACGGAATTTTTCACGTTGATAATCTTTACCCTATTAAAGAAAGATCTTATTATCAAATATCATTTAATTATTTTTCCAAAAAAGATGAAGCCGCGGAATTAATAATCGGAAAAACTGGACCTCTTAAATTGTTTCATAATTCCAAACAGATTACAATAAATACTTCTCACCATTTTGAGCAAAATCAGTATCGAATTCCTATGAACATACAAAAGGGAAAAAATAATATCATTATCTTATGCTCTTCAAATAACAGATTCGAAAATAAAATTTCTCTTCGTTTAGAAACTGACAATATACGGAACCTTGATCATGAGTGGAGTTACTACTATGTACCCGAGAATAAGACCAGTATTGATTATATAAATACTGCATTTCTGTTTTATAAAAAAAAGCTTTATGGCGATTATAACGCCGTTAATCCGCTACTGTCCAAAGTAGATAGTTCCGCCTTTGATAATGTAGTTTCTTATATACAATTATGCTTATCGAATAATTATTCCGAAAAAATTTACCACATCAATAAACTTAATGCAAAACTAGACAAAAACTATATCAATTATCTTGAAACCCTCTGTTATGTTGAACTTTCAGATACGGAGCGCGCTCTTCAACGACTTAACCTGCTAGAAAAAAATATTCCTTCATCACCCTTGGCAATAATCGCAAAGATACGTTTCTATACTTTGATGAATTGGCATTTTAAACTCGAAAAACTGATCGATCAACTAACAACTTTCTCACCTTTATTAGCTAAACATATTGCTGCTGAAATACATTATAATAACAAGGAATATACAAAATCTGCAAAAATCTATTCTGATTTATTCATGATTGATCAGAACAACAAAAAAATTATGGATAGATATCTAGATTCCCTTAAATTATCATATTCGGGTTCGCTTTATACCGCAAGTTTATATAGAATGCTTTATTTTTTCCCAGAGAATTTTGAAATAAAACTTCTTCTTGCAGATAATCTTTACAGACAAGGCAAATATTCCGATTCCCTTGTTGTTTTATCTTCTTGTTCCTCTATTGCAAAAAATCATCCTCAGTATCATTATTTACAGTCTAAAAATTATTTACTTCTTAACAAAAAAGATCTTGCTCGTTATCACTCTACAAAAGCGACATTGCTTTCTCCAGGGAACAACCCAATTCATGATTATCATAACTATAACTTTAATAGCAGTGAGTATCTCTCAGAACATATTCAAAACTTTGACACAAATAAACTGGTTAATAAAGGTTCAAAGCTTAATGAAGCTGTTGTTGTACTTTATAATGAAACTATAGAAAAATATGAATCTGATGGCACTTCTCTAAAAAGAGTCCGCACTCAATATCTTATTAACAACAGCGCAAATAACATTTCTTTGAATTCAATATCGTTTAGCCTGAATAGTTCTAGCGATTCTCTTAAGGCATTCAACTGTAATTTAAGTACCGATAAAGGATCCATAAATCTTAATAATCTTTCAAGACGAAGCCTTTCTGATCCTGAAAGCCGTCTATACTATGACATTGATCTTTATTCGCTCACCCTTCCACAAATGCCCGATAAATCTATTCTTTCTGTGGACTACACTTTAAAGATAAATTCTGGAAAAGATTATGCAGGATATATAGGAAACCGCTATTATCTTTCGGAGAGATATCCCGTTTTGAAAAGGCGAATTCTTGTAATTACTCCTGAAACAGTTCCCCTGTATTGGAGTAAAAACAAAGCTGTCGGCAATATTGAGGTATCAAAAAAGAATAATTCTTTTCTTTATCTTTATCAATATTCAAACGCTAATTCTTCAATATATGAAACAAACCAATTACCGTTTTTTAATCAAACACCTTCAATCACAGCAACTTCATTTAAAAATTGGAACGATCTTTTTAACTGGTACGGCCCTCTTGTAATAGAACGTGAAACATTCACCTCAGAAATGCAAAAAGATTTTAACAGTCTTATAACTAAAGACATGAGTGATGAAGAAAAGATCAGAGCAATATATTCACATATAACAAAACGTACAAGATATCTGGGTTTCGAAATCGGAATTGGAGGCATTCAGCCAAGACACACTCACATCACCTACCAGAGCCGTCTTGGTGATTGCAAAGACATAGCTCTTCTTCTTTCTGTTTTCTATAAAAAGGCCGGTTTCGACGCCCGTATGGCATTAATACGAACCACATCCGGTGGTTTTCCCGATATAGACGTTCCATATATTGGAAATTTCAATCACGCTATCTGTTATCTTAATTATAATGGAGGACTCTTTCTTGACGGTACTGTTAATCACGCGGATATTTATGATTTACCCGAAGGCGACAGAAACACAGTAACAGCCGTCATTAACAATACCGGAGTAAATTTCATAAATACATCTTCAAATATATATTCAGACAACAGAGATACAATCAGATCCGAAATCAAATTATATGATAACGGAAGTGCCGAAATTAACAGATTTCTGGAAAAAGATGGAACATCGGCTCTATACTTTAGAAACCGTTATAAAAGCGATCCTATTCAATTAGAAAACCTTTCAGTTTACTGGAATAAAATCTATCCCGAATCTCTGGTATCAAATTATGTTTCAGAAAACAGAACCGGAACCGGTCCTGTTCGTTACGGATACAAAATAAATATTCCCGATTATTTCAATAATCAATCTGATTACGTCGAAATACCTCTGGATCCTGTTCCATACAGCTATTTTAAAAATCATGCTCAGCAAATAATAAGGGAAACACCCATGTTTCTTGGTTCATCAGAAAAGATAATCACTACTACTATATATTCCATACCGGAAAATTATTCAATTGTTAAAGCTCCTAATTCCTTTTCTGATAAATTTTTAAATATTTCTTATTCATTGGACTATAACCAAATAAGCAAAAATAGAATTGAGATCATTACTAAACTTGAAATTGACAAGGCGGTAATCGAAACAGCCAATTACAATGAATTCAGAAAATTTATTATTGAAATTGAAAAAATTAACAAGCAATCAATGTTTATAAAAAAAGACTAATTATTTATATTTGGTTTTTATTTTTTTAACATTGTATTTCCACATTTTACCGAGGTTCTTAATAATGAAATTTCTTAGACCACTTTTTATAATCTTATTCATATTACTACATTCAACGTCTTTTGCGCAAAAACTGAATGTTCCAGATATCTACTATTTAAATGGTTCTGAGAAACAGTTATACTCCCATCTCTCTTCATATATTCGCAACAACCCTTTGAATCCGGAATCTCTTTTTTATCTTTATGAAATTCACTCTATGACTGACGCAATAGACCCGGAAACAATTACTGAAATTACTGACTGGTACATTAATACTGTAAACATACAAAATCATTCTGATAAGAATTCGATATTATTACAGTCCAACATTCTTAAAGATAAACTAAACTATTTGAACAACAGTAGTTCAGATGTTTTTTTGAGGGAGAACTATATTATTCAATGGAGAGTTTCTGATGTTTATAACAAATATGGAAATTCAGATCTCTTCAATTCTTTCGAGCCTGAAACAGACAAAGCCGCCTATAACCGGGTTTTCAAGTCTACTCATAAAAACGGTACAATTAATCTATCCTCTTTTTGTTATCCCAGTAATGGAATAGTTTATCTTGAAACATCAGTAAACGCACCATCATCATACAATTTAAGAATTAACTGCAATACCGAATATTTGGTTTATATTAACGGAAAACAGGTTCTTGAAAACAGCTACACATCAACTTTTTCCACTAAACGTATTATCAATATTAAAAGTGGCGGAACACATACTATAAGCTTAAAACTTCGTGTTACAGAAAATGCTTCGTTCTCAATTATGACAACTACAGAAAATTCTATTCCTGTTTCGTTGCCGTATACCAGTACCCAATCCGTTATTTTTCCTGAAACAGAGGAGTTTTATGATTACCCTTTGAACTATTTGATTAAAAAGCAAGATCCTTATAGCAGAAACTTAACCGGACAAATTCTTTCCTTTCACGAAAATAACCACTCTATAAAACTACTAGCCGAGGCTTACCAAAAAAACAAAACTGTATACAATGAATTAATCCTGGCCTCTACAATGATAAATCAGTTTGATACCGGTAAGTGGGGTTATATCGAAGGTCAAAGCCGAATTAAAAAGCTGTGGGAATCTTCCCCAAACACTCCTCTTCTTGAACTATGGAAGGCATATGATCAGTACCAAAATCGGAAGTTTACAGACGCCCTGAATACTATAAAAAAGAGTGGCAATACGGAGTTTCTGGCTATGTCTTTGTTAGAGTTAAAGATCTACAGACAAATTCAGGCAACTGACAAGTTTTTAACCCTTTCTAATAAACTTTTACGCAAGCATCCTTATTCCCAGACACTCAACCGGATACACCTTGACTATCTTTATTATGAAAGACCTGACCAGTTTGCCGATTTGGCAGTGTCCTATTTAAAAAAACATAGAGATCCGTATATCCAGCAGCTTCTTTTTCAATATTACAGTTTTTCTAACCCTTACTTAGCACTTGATTTATTAAAAGAAGATGTTAATAACAATGATTACGACTCTGTAGTTTCATATTCTTCTCTATTAATTAAACTTGCTAAATATTCAGATGCCTCAGAAATACTTCTACCCTTTTCAACATTCAATAATTCTCCGACAATATTATATCTACTAGGCTTAATACCTTTAAAACAAAATCAAACCGCCGATTTTCACTTTAATAAATTTGAACATGATCACAGTTCACATCCCTATATTCGCAAATACTATTCGGTAAACAAAGCAAAAACCATATCCGACCTTATGGGCTTTCATAATTCATCCAAATCGGATGATACATTGAGTAATTTTTTCAATAGCAAAGGCCCTTCTACCGTTTACCCCTACAAACAACAAATAATAAAAATTTTTGAAGATGGAAAAGCCTCTATCCTTTCTGATGAAATGATCTATATAGCCTCTAACAACGAAATAAGTAATTACGGAGAATACAAGATTCCATTTAAAAGCGGAGCTTCCATTATTAAAGCAAGAGTCTATTACCGAGACGGATCATTTACAGACTCTGTTCAAATACATAATGAAAACAATGCCCAATATATTACGATATCTAATCTTAAAAAGGATTCCTTATTACATGTTATTTATCAAAACGATATCAACACCGAGACCAATTCGTGCTACTTTTTTGATTACAACTCACCTGCCCTTCACGGTTATAATCATGGAGTTGATTCAATTGAGGTATTAATTGTTTACCCAAAAACCAAAAACCTAAATTTTTATACCAATTACAGTGGAAAAGAAAAAACAACTTCCAAAAAAGACTTTAAGCTATACAGTTATTCCATAGAAAACATACCTCCGGTTTCTACTGAACCATATGCAGGTATTTACAAAAATCGTCCTTTTCGATATTTTCTTTCTATAGGAAAAGCAGAAGAATTTTTCAATTCTTACAAAAGCAAATTTCCGAATAATCAATCGGCATTACTTTACAGCGATTTTTTCAATAATAACTATTCTGCCAAAAGCAAAAAGGAAATAATTAACGAAATATACAACGATATCATTTCTAATTACAAGATTACTGGCTCCCTTTCTTATTATCCGCAAGATCCCAATGATACAATGTACCAAAAAAAGGGAAGTCCGGAAGATCTTGTTTTTTTATGCAAATATCTCCTTTTTATGCGGGGGATTAATTCGTATCCTGCCCTGATTAAAAACCAGACGGATTTTTGTGACACCCCTTTTCCGGATTCTTTTTCTAATATTGCTTTGTATATTCCTGACGAGACAAACTCCATATGGCTAGATTTTTCGGATAATTATTTGAAATCTGGCGCAATGACTTCTTCAACTTATCTTTCAGATGCATATATAATTCGAGAACATAGCGTTCAACAAATTGCTACAGATACATTTATAAAACCACTTGTTAAAAACAGGTGGAAAATCAGAATTATGGACAATAAAACCTCTTTTTCAATTAACAGTGAATATTATGGTGAGGAAGAAACTGTTAGAAAATATTTCAAAGACAAACGATATTACGAATATTATATAACAAATCTATACAGTAATTTTAACAAAGAGCTAATTATTTCTGACTATTTTGTAAGCGATCCTTTAAAAACCGATAATATTTTTAAAACGGGCTGCAGCGGTGAATTAATCTCGTATGTTTCCAATCTAAATAACAAGATAATTATCAAGCCATTCTTGTCTCCTAATCACGCTATAAAATTTACATCTGTAAATAACAGAAAATCTGATCTATATATTCCTTACACAATTCATTATCAGAATATTTATTCCATAACATTACCAGATAATTTCTCACACGAAAACGTATCGTTTATAGTTAAACACAAATTTAAAAACAGTTATATCAATTATTCATGTGATAAAGATCCCGATTCAGAAATGATGACCGTTAAAGAAGAGATATATATCCCTAAGCAGATTATTCTGCTTGAAGAATACGAGCTTTTTAAAAAATTTGTATATAATTATAATTCCGCAAAAAACAGTTCTTTTACTTTAACTAAAGATGACAAATAATGATTGGATATAAATGATGGATAGTTTCTCTACAACAAGCTCTCTATTTCTAGATTATATTAATACTTTTTTTGGAAGAGACAATGATACCGATTATTATCTTGATCTAAAAAAAGAGCACACATTTAATGTTTTAAAACATTCACAAGCTATAGCGAAATTCTTTGACAAAGGCTCTCTGGAACATATGTTAATTCCATATGCCGCTCTCTTTCACGATGTAGGTCGCTTTTCACAATATTACAATTACAGAACCTTTCACGATGCATCGTCAGAAGATCATGGTTTAATCGGAACACAGGTGATTACCGAAAATAATCTTCTTAAATATGTCGATAAAAAATATCATGATGCAATCTGCTTCGCCGTTTTTAATCATAACAAGCTTTCTGTTCCTTATCTTGATGAATTATCAAACAACCTATTATTGGTAATCAGAGATTCTGATAAACTGGACATTTTCCGTGTATTATGTAATCATCTTGATCCTTCTATTGGAAAATCTTTGAACAGTTATTTGCCGGATAACGGAATAATTAATCAAGAACTCGTTAGTTCTTTACTAAATGGAAAACAGATATGTTATTCAAAAAGAAAAAGTTATGACGATATGAAAATAACAATGCTAAACTGGATACACGATCTTAATTTTCCATATTCGTTTAGACATGTAAAAGAAATGGACTACATAAACATTATTATTGATTCAATTAAAGGGAAATTCGATAAGGAAAGGGTAAGAGACCATCTACATACAGTTATTGTGACTAATCAAAAGGAGTAATCACTTCTAATCTTTTTACAGCTCTCTTCCGTTATTTGTTGAACAGATATTCCGGTAATTGTTCCATAAAAATTAAAACCAAACCTGTTGTTTTTCAAATTACTTGTAAAATTTTTCATAGTTTCCATATCTTCGCAATTTATTATCAAACGAACGCTACCGTCAGGTAAATTGGTTACATTTCCCTGAATTTTCATTTTACGGGCAACCTGAGCACAATAGTAGCGGCATCCTACTCCCTGCACCCTTCCTTTTAATATAAGACCAAAAAGCATCTCATACCCCTGTATTGTTTAGGTAATTTATAACCGTTTCTCGAATTAGAGGAATTTGTAATATTGAGAAAGTTTTCTTTTTTTTACTGAATATCTTTAAGTTATCTTCATTTAATCCAAAACTTTTCAAAACCATAATAATAAAAAGAATTCCCAAGCCTCCACCCTCTTTATTTGGATCAGATTCTACCTCACAAAAATATTCTGTTAAATTATTATATTTTTTGGCAAATTCCCTTTTTTTATTTATATTTTCTTCTTCAACTTCTGTCATTGCTGACGGATTAGAAACCGTTATTGTAAGAGTCTTATCATTATCAACACAAATTTCGATACCTGTTATAATTCCGTTCTCTTTAGCCATGGAAACCAAATAGTCTATCCTGTTTGTTGCCATTTCAAGCTTAAAAAGCTGTAACGCTTTATGATAAGGAATCACATCCAAGGCATTGTTGCATGGAGCATATTTTTCAAAATAGAGATTTTTAAAATTAGCTTTAACAGCGTTTACAAGAAGTTCGTTAATACATGTAAAAACAGGCATGACTATACCAGAACATTCGTATTTATCAAAGACATACGTAAGGTTTTCAAGTATCTCCTTTTTTATCTGTTCATTATTGTCATAAGTTTCAAAATAGTATCTCATTCAAGAATTATGCCTGATTTTTATTTTAATTAATAAGAATTTAATATATATAACATTACACATAACTGCGACTTTTATTAATAAATATTTTCTTTATTTAAAAAGATATCTCTTCCAGTTTTTTTAAATTTATGTCTCCTCTGTTGTTTTGTAAAATTGCTTTTGAATATTTTTCCGCTTTATCTGGGTAATCTGTATTATAGTGTAATCCTCTGCTCTCTTTACGGTTCATTGCACCCATAATTATCAGTCGGGCAACAGTTACCATGTTTCTTAACTCTACAAGACGCCTCCATACCCTTCTTCGTCTATAATAATCAATAATTTCTTCTTCAAGAAAATTTATGCGTCTTAGAGCCCTTTCCAACCTCAAATTTGTTCTAACAATACCTACATAATCCCACATTGTTCTTTTAATTTCTTCTATATCGTGTTGTATCAACACCCATTCTTCAAGATCAAACGTTCCTTCTTTATTCCAAAGAGGAAAAGATGGTAAACTATCCAGATTTTTTCTGTCTTGTTTTGAAGAATGTTGTACAGCTCTGTATGAAAAAACAAGTGCTTCCAACAATGAATTACTGGCTAGCCTGTTAGCTCCATGAACTCCAGTACATGCCGATTCACCTGATACATATAAATTTTTTATTGATGAACATCCGTTTAAATCAGTTACTATACCACCGCAAAGATAATGTGCAGCTGGAACAACCGGTATAGGCTCTTTAGTTATATCTATTCCCCTTTCCAGACAACCTTTGTAAATACTTGGAAATCTTTCTTTTATAAATGCACTATCCTTAAATGTTATGTCCAGATAAACACACTCTTCTCCACTCTGTTTTAATTCTTTGTCAATAGCACGAGCTACAATATCTCGAGGAGCTAGATCTGCTAGTTCATGAACTCCCTGCATAAATCTTTTTCCACGGCTGTTTATTAATACAGCCCCTTCTCCTCTTACCGCTTCACTTATCAAAAGCGCGACACCACCTTTTTTATTACGATCGTAAAATGATGTTGGATGAAACTGCATAAACTCCATATCTGCAACCTCTGCTCCAGCTCTAAAAGCCATTGCAATTCCATCACCAGTTGCTATTGCAGGATTAGTTGTGTGCAAATAGACGCTACCGACTCCCCCAGACGCAATTAATATGTATTGTGATAAGAATGTATGTATTTCACCTGTTTCATTATCTAAGACATAAGCTCCATAACAGGTTGTTTTATTTGTACTTTTCTTTAATTCAAGTTGATGTTCCGTTAACAGGTCTACAGCAGTAAAATCTTCAAAAAAAGTTATCGAGTCTATCGTCGAAATTTTTTCAAGCAATGCTCTTTCGACTTCCTGACCAGTGTAATCTTTAGCATGCACTATCCTGTTTTTTGAATGACCACCTTCTCGTCCAAGATCAAGTTTCCGAGTTCCTGAATCATCCTCAACAAAAGAAAAATTTACTCCCCAACTGATTAGTTCTTCAATTCGTTCTGGACCATTTTTTACTAATATCTCGACTGCTTTTGGGTTACAATGGGTTACACCAGCCTTAAAGGTATCTTCAATATGCATTTCTACCGAATCGGTATCTGATATTACAGAAGCGATGCCCCCTTGAGCATAGTTTGTATTAGAAACATAATTTTTCTTTTTTGTGACTATTGTAACAGTTCCATATTTAGAGGCGTGTATAGCAAAAGATAAACCCGCGATTCCTGTTCCTATAACAAGATAGTCCGATTTATGCTCGTATTTATTCATTTAGACCTCAATTTTTACAGGACACACAGTCTTAAAATTTATTGCTATCTGAGACTTAAACTCTTCAATATCAACATTTCTACAATCCGCTGCGAAATCATATACATATCTTACGTAATCAGGGCGATTAATCTTTCCTCTAAAAGGAACCGGTGTCAAATATGGACAATCTGTCTCCATCAGTAATCTGTCTTCTGGAACATATTTGACGCTTTCATGAAGATTTTCCGCCTTTTTAAATGTTAAATTACCAGCAAAGGATATATATGTACCTAAATCAAGAAACTGTTTCGCAATGTCTTTATCCCCCGAAAAGCAATGAATAATAAATTTACTATATCCACTATTTTTTATAACATTAATCGTATCTTCATGAGCATCCCTGTTATGAACTATCACTGGTAAATCATACTTTTTAGCTAATTGTATCTGATATTCAAAAAGTGTAATCTGTTTCTCTTTACTATGTTCCATCCAATGATAATCAAGACCGGTTTCTCCAATACCAAAGAGTTTATCACCTTCATTAATACTCTGTTCAATAAAAGAGCTTAGGCAAATCAAATCGGATTCTTTATAATCAGAAGCCGGATGTAATCCGGCTGAATACAGAATATTCTTATACTTTTTACTGAAAGTTTTTGCCCATTCAAAATCTTTAGCCTCAGTGGAAACATGAACAGAATAGAGCATATTTTCTGTAATATAATTCATCAGATCTATTTCATCTATTCCCTTTTCAAAGCATAAATCGTAATGAGAATGAGAGTCAATATACACAGTAAATCTCCTTTAACATTTTAACTCATAATATTGGACACGTCAATTTTTGAAATTTTCAAATTAATTCTTATTACAAATTATAAATAATGTTATTTTCTGTAAATACTATTTAATTAATCACCTTTTTAAGGTTTTTTAAAAGATATGATAATATTCATTTTATAATTTTAAATTTATCATTATCATATGTTTGATTACATTATGCCTGAATATATAATAAAATTATGACGTCTTGTCTGTTTCTTATCCGATTATAAGAAAGATTACTAATAATTTGGAGTTCTTATTTATGAGAATAGCAATTACAGGAAACTATGCTTCCGGTAAGAGTACAGTCAGTAATTTTTTTGAGGAACTGGGAGCTGTAATAATTGATACGGATCAAATTTCACGAGAAATTGTAGAACCTGGAAAAAAAACCTATATCTTAATAAAAAATCATTTTGGCTCTTCTGTAATTCAAAATGATGGAACAATTAACAGAAAAAAACTGGGATCAATTGTTTTTTCTGATAAAAAGAAACTCAATTTTCTTAATTCAATTACACATCCAGAGATTTTTTCAATCTGTCATGAGCGAAGCAAAGATCCTTCTAAAATATTCATGATCAATGTTCCGCTTCTATTCGAAACAAATTTCAAGAATATTATGGATAAAATAATCATTGTTACTGCCGAATCAAAAAAACTAATTCACAGGGCTAAAGAAAGGGATAGACTCCCTGAAACCGAAATAAATAACCGTCTTAAGAACCAAATTTCTATTAATAAATATCTGGATATGGCCGATTATATTATTGATAACAGTTCTTCAATTGAGAAGACAAAGGAACAGGTATTAACTATATGGAACAATTTGGTAATCAACATGAAGTAAAAGAAAAAAGTGTTTATCTTGTTCACCTGGACAATACACGAATAGTTATTTTAGCTTCTGTACTGGTTGGTATAGTAGCATTATCTTTTCTTATCGGTATGAAAATGAACGAAAATCATTCTGATGATTTTTTTATGAATCCTCAGACTCAAACCGGATCATTTTCTGATGACTTTTCATCTACTGATAATGAAGATCTAGATAAACTTATAAACGAAGGTTCATCCCTTGATGAGCTTGCTGAACTTAACTCGAAACTGGATAAGGAATCTGATGATTCCAAAACTATGGAACTAACAGCCTCTGACCTGGATAAAAGCGATACCGGTAAAACAGAAACCGCTGTTTCTAAACCAGAACCTGAAATTAAAACAGCCGTTAAAACCAAATCCAAGCCTACTGTTACAACTTCCAAGCCAAAACCTAAACCAAAACCGGTGGCAAAAAAAGTTGAAACGCCAACAAAAGTTGTGGCAGTTTCCGCTCCTGTTGCAAAACCAAAACCTTCGCCTGATAAATATTCTTCAGTACCAAAAGGTTTTGCCATACAAATAGCTTCTTTTGATAACGAGTCTAAAGCTGTTAATGAATCATCAAGAATACGAAGTATGAGTTACTCTACATATATAGATAAAGCTTTTGTTAACGGAAAGTACTATTATCGTGTAAAGATTGGGCCTTTCGTTAATAAACATGATGCTTTCACAACTTTAAATAAAGTTCATACAACGACTGTTTATTCTGATAGTTTTGTTATACATGAAAAGTAATTTTGTTATTTAAAAACCCGCCACTTGGCGGGTTTTTAAATATTAACATGGTTTCATTTCTCAATCTTATTAATAATTATTCACAATTGTTAATAAATATTAATAACTTCAAACAACTACCTTATTTTTCTTCTGTATCCTGTATAACCGCGAAATCACATATAAAATCATTATCCTTCATTCTTACAAGATTTACTCCCACTGTAGATCTGCCTTGTACGGATATATCCTTAGAAACTAATCTTATAACCATTCCTTCTTTAGAAGATATTATTATCTCATCTTCTTCAAGAACAGACATTACACCAATAGCAGGTCCGTTTTTCTCATTTACTTTTAAATAGGCCATACCTTTTCCGCCACGACCCTTAACTGCAAAGTTTTTATACTCCATTCTTTTGCCGAATCCATTTTCAGTAACAACAAAGAGTGTAGAATTATCCATTACTTTGTCTGATCCGACAATAATGTCATCGTCTACCAAACGCATACCTATTATACCAGCCGCAGTACGTCCCATTGCGCGCATTTTAGAAAGATTTGTTCTTAACAGATTACCGTTTTTAGATGCTAATACAATATCATCATTAACGCCAACACTAACAGCATTTACCAGCTCATCATCTTTTTTAAGGCTAACAGCAATTATCCCGTTCTTTTTTGTATTTTTAAACTCTGATACCGATATCTTTTTTAGTATTCCGTGACGAGTACACATACAAATATATTTTTCAGAATCAAAATCAGTAACTGTAGCCATGGCAGTTATTACTTCACCTGCAGCCAAGTTTATCAATGCCTTAAGTGAGCGCCCTTTGGCCGTTTTTCCAGCCATTGGAAATTCATGTGTCTTTATTCCAAAAACTTTTCCCTTATTTGAAAAGAGAAGAACTGTATCGTGCGTAGAAGAAACAATCATTAATTTAATATAATCTTCTTTTCTGGTTGTTACTCCCGATACACCTCGACCTCCCCTACGCTGCTTTTTAAATGTATCAAGAGGAAGTCTTTTTATCAGACCATCATTTGACAAGGTAACAACCATATCTTCATCCGCAATAAGATCCGTAACGTCAAAACTTGTAGTATCTTCCGATCCAAGCACTATTTCAGTTCTTCGCTTATCACCAAATTTCTCATTAACTTCGATTAATTCATTTTTAATAATATTAAGAATTTTTTTGTCACTGGCCAAAATTGCTTTTAATTCGCCAATTAATTTGATTAAAGCTTTTAATTCTTCCTCTATTTTTTTAACTTCCAGGCTTGTAAGTTTCTGAAGTCTCATATCAAGAATTGCTTTTGACTGTCTTTCAGATAAACTGAAAGTCTTTCTTAAACGTTTATCCGCTTCTTCAACATTTTTGGAAGAACGAATTATTTTTATGACTTCATCAATATTATCCAGAGCAATTTTTAATCCTTCCAAAATATGAGCTCGCTCTTCTGCTTTTCTCAACTCATATTGTGTACGGCGTGTAACTACCTCTTTTCTATGTAATACATAATTGGATAAAATATCCTTAAGTGTTAATATTTTTGGCTCTTTATTAACAATAGCAAGAAATATTATTCCAAAACTTTTTTGTAGTTCTGTATGCTTATACAATAGATTTAGTATAATATTTGAACTTGCATCTTTTTTTAAACCGATTACAATTCTAAGGCCGTTTCTATCTGATTCATCCCTTAGCTCAGATATTCCTTCGATTATTTTTTCATTTACAAGATCCGCTATTTTTGTTATTAAATTGGCCTTATTTACCTGATAAGGAATTTCTGTAACAATTATTTGTTCGCGACCATTTTTCTTTTCTTCAATTTCAACTCTACCACGAATTTTTATTGATCCACGGCCGGTTTTATATGCTTTCCTAATACCATCATATCCCATGATTATTCCATGTGTAGGAAAATCAGGTCCACTGATATGTTTCATCAACTCTTCTGCTTTAATATCTGGCTTTTCAATTAAAGCTACAGTTCCATTGATTATTTCTGTCAGGTTATGCGGTGGAATATTTGTAGCCATTCCAACTGCAATACCGGAAGAACCGTTAACAAGTAAATTTGGAAAAGCTGAAGGTAATACATCCGGTTCTTTTCTGGTACCGTCAAAGTTATCCAGCATATTTACGGTTTCTTTATCAATGTCTTTAAGCATCAATTCAGCAACCTTATCCAAACGAGCCTCTGTATAACGATAAGCTGCTGGTGGGTCACCATCTATTGATCCAAAGTTTCCCTGACCATCAATAAGGGGAACTCTTAACGAAAATTCCTGTGCCATTCTGACCATTGTATCATATACTGCCGAATCACCGTGCGGGTGAAAGTTACCAATTACTTCACCTACAATTTTGGCCGATTTAACATAAGGTCTATCATAACGCCATGCCCTTTCATTCATCGCATGTAAAATACGACGGTGAACTGGTTTTAATCCATCTCTAACATCCGGTAATGCTCGTCCTACAATTACGCTCATTGCGTAAGACATGTAGGATTCTCTCATTTCGTCTTCTATTTCAGTATTTTTTATTGTCTCTCCAAGACGAAGCTGTCCGCCTTCAGAGCCATTTCCTTTCTTTGCCAAAATTCAGCTCCTATTATAAATCAAGATTTTCTACAAGTGCCGCATTTTCTTCTATGAATTTTCTTCTTGGTTCAACAGCATCACCCATTAAAACAGAAAACATCTGCTCAGCTACAACTTCATCATCCATATTAACTTTAAGCAGTATTCTATTTTCTGGATTTAATGTTGTATCCCATAGTTGATCAGGATTCATTTCACCAAGACCCTTATAACGTTGAAGATGTATTTTTGCGCCATCAAGTTTATTGATATATTTATCTTTTTGTTCTTCCGTATAAACATAAGCCATTTTTTTATCATGCTTTATACTATAAAGTGGAGGTTGTGCAATATATAGATATCCACCCTTAATAATATTTGGCATGTATCTGAAAAAGAATGTTAAAAGAAGTGTTCGTATATGCGAACCATCAACATCCGCATCCGTCATTATAACTATTTTATGATATCGAAGTTTATCTACGTCAAATTGTTCTCCTATACCAGCACCAAAAGCGGTAATCATTGTTTTAATCTTTTCGTTAGAAAGAATTTTTTCCAATCGCGCTTTTTCAACATTAAGAATTTTACCCCGCAAAGGAAGTATAGCCTGAAAACCTCGATCACGTCCCTGTTTTGCTGAACCACCCGCCGAATCTCCCTCGACAATAAATATTTCACATTTTTCGGCAGCTCTTTCGGAACAATCGGAAAGTTTTCCAGGTAATGAATGACCATCAAGAGCATTTTTACGACGAGTCAGATCTCGGGCTTTTTTTGCTGCTAAACGTGCTCTGGCACTTTGTATACACTTATCAAGAATTTTCCTAACTGAAGCAGGATCATCTTCAAAATATCTTGTTAAGTGTTCTATTGTTGAAGATTCAACCAAACCTTTAACTTCACTGTTTCCCAATTTCATTTTGGTTTGACCTTCAAACTGAGGATCAGCAATTTTAACACTGATTATTCCTACTAATCCCTCACGCACGTCGTCTCCGGAAAGAACGGGTATTTTTTTATCGTACTTTTCTCTTTTTAGAAAATCATTGATAACACGGGTTAAAGCTGACTTAAAACCAGCTAAATGGGTACCACCCTCTCTTGTATTAATATTGTTGGCGTATGTGTACATCGACTCTGTATAAGTATCAATATATTCCATTGCAACTTCTATCTCGATATCTTCACGTTCCGATTTAAAATAGATAGGTTTTTTCATTATTGTTTTTTTTGATTCACACAAATACTGTACAAAAGAGACTATTCCGCCTTTAAAAAAGAACTCAGAAGTTTTATCTTTTTTACCTCTTAAATCTTCAAAGATAATTTTAACACCGGCGTTTAAAAAGGCCAACTCCCTGAATCTTTTTGCTAGAATATCATAATTAAATTCAGAAACTTCAAATATTTCATCATCTGGCATAAACTCAATTATTGTTCCATTTTTTGAGCTTTTACCAAATTCTTTCATATCAGCATCAGGGACACCTCTTTTATACGATTGACTATACTGCTTACCGTTTTTCTTTACTTCAACCTTAAGCCATTTAGAAAGAGCATTAACACAAGACATACCAACACCGTGCAAACCACCTGATACCTTGTAACTTTCGTTATCAAACTTTCCACCAGCATGCAATTTTGTTAATACTATTTCCAAAGCTGGGCGATTATATGTTGGATGCATATCAACAGGTATTCCTCGCCCATTATCTTCAACAATAACACTATTATCTTTTTGTATTGTTACTTTTATCGTATCACAAATACCCGCTAACGCCTCATCAATAGAGTTGTCTATTATTTCATAGACAAGATGATGAAGACCATTAATATCCGTAGATCCAATATACATAGCCGGTCTTTTACGTACAGCTTCCAGACCTTCAAGAACCTGTATGTTTCCAGCACTATAATTTCCTGACATTTTCACCTCTTACCCAAAGCATTTCATTTTTATTTATAATTTCTCTTTCGATCAAAGTATTTGAAGAAATTTCACTTACAATTATTTCATCATCCTTATCAATTATCAAAGACTTTGTTTTTTCATCTACTTCTTCTTTGTAATATTCATTAAACAAAGAATTTTCTATTGTTTCTGAACTAAATACACCAATTACAGAATCGAGAGAAATTACCTTTCTTTTTCCTATATGAAAAATCATTTTCTCTTAAACCCTGAATATCCTTTATATTTTTTTGCGGAAGTAATTCTAATATCATATAAAGATGAAGAAAACATAGAATTGATTTTTTTTATAATCTCTCCCTTCATCATAATTATATCATTTGAAAAAACGGAATGATCAACCATTATATAAAGGACATTATTATTAAATGATTCCGGAGTACTATGCGATGCAAGAAGAGGTCCAATTATTGTTCCCCAAGATTGTTTAACCTTCTCTATATTTATCTCGTTTTTAATATTGAATTCGTCTAAAAATAGAGAAAATATGGAATCAAAATCTTTTGTTTTTTTTATTCGCTTTTCTTTAAAATTAAATCTCATATTAACCGGTTATAAAAAATTCATTTATTTAAATTATATAATATTGAGTCTGAAATGTACTCTTTTTCAAAACAATCAACAGATGGAACAGTAAAAATAACCTGGTTATTATTATGTATAAACCTTATTAGATTATGTCGTCTTAATTTGTCAAGCTCGGAAAATATATCATCAACAAGAATAACAGCTTTTTTTTCAGTAATTTTCTCGATAATGTTCATTTCTGCCATTCGAATTGCTATAGCCATACTTCTTTGTTGTCCATTCGATGCATAATAAGAGCAATCATCACCCAAATAACGAACAGAATAGGAATCTCTATG
>Ga0116151_10000163_pt1 | contig 56591 bp, 55 predicted proteins | sample AD_UKC117_MetaG_FD_89893 | JGI IMG/M metagenome (GOLD analysis project Ga0116151, IMG submission 89893) | Active sludge microbial communities of municipal wastewater-treating anaerobic digesters from Hong Kong - AD_UKC117_MetaG | ecosystem: Engineered > Bioreactor > Anaerobic > Digestate...
CGGCCGCCGTGGCGGCGTAGAGCACGACGACGTCGTAGCCGCGGCGTCCGGCGCGCTGGTCGAGGGTGCAGCCGGCGGGGAGCCCGCTCCACGACGCCATCGCCGCCTCGTCGGCGTCGAGGACGAGGATGCGCTGGCCCGTGGCGATCCCCATCTTCGCGAGCATCGGCCGGGTCGAGGGTGGGTTGCTGAGGGAGGGTCGGTCGGAGCCGAGTTTCTCCACCATGCGGGCGATCCGCCGGGCCCGGGTCTCGGGCTTCTTCGCGTCCAGGATCGCCTCGACATGCTCGCGGCGATGACTCGGCGCGAGTCGGTCCCACGCGGCGCGCGCGGCCGGCACCTCGTCGAGCGCGGCCCGGGCGTCGTCAGGAAGCTCCGGCACCGCACGCCCGCCGCGCGTGCGCGCGGGGCCGGAAGGGGTGCTCGATGTCCGTGCTGCAGCCATCGCTTCGCTCCGATGGGGATTCGAGACGCTACGCCGGAACCGGTCGTCCGACAACCTCCGCCCAGTGGTCGGGGTCGGTGGCGCCCTCGGTCGACCAGACCAGGACACGCGAGGTGTCGTCGAGGGAAAGATGCCGCCGCACCGGCTCGAGCGCCGCCTCGCTGGTGAGGGCGAGCAGGCCGGCGAGGCCGGCGGCGCCCGACTCGCCGGCCACGACCTGCGGATCACCGGCGCGGGGCATCGCGAGTCGCCGCATCGCCGCGAGCGACCACCGGTCGTCGATCGTGAAGAAGGCATCAACCGAGTGATGCAGCGCGGCGAGGGCGGTGCTGCTGGCGAGCGCGCAGTCGAGGCCCGCCATGATGGTGCGACGCGACGCGTCGATCGGCACCGGTCGGCCGGTGAGCGCCCCGGCGAGCACGCACGCCGCGGTCGATGGTTCGACGATCGCGATCCGCGGCCGCCGCTCGCCGTAGCGATGCCAGTAGTACGCGGCGATCGCCGCGGCCCAGGTCCCGACCCCCGCGTGCAACAGGACGAGGTCCACGTCGGGGGCGTCCGGACCGTGCGGCAGGGGCTCCAGTTCGGTCGCATGGGTCCAGTACCCCGCGGCGATCCATTCCGGGATCTCCTCGTAGCCGGGCGAGGCCGTGTCCTGGATCGCGACCCATCCCTCGCTCGCGGCCGCCTCGTGCGCCGCCCGCACCGCTGCGTCGTACCCTTCCTCCACCAGTTCCACCGTCGCGCCCTCGGCCTCGATCGCGGCGATGCGCGCCGGGCTCGCGTGCGCCGGGATGAACACGACCGCCTCGGCGCCGAGCCGGCGGGCGGCCCACGCGACGGCGCGGCCGTGGTTGCCATCGGTCGCGGTGGTGAAGGTGACGCGCCACTCGCCGGGATGGTCGGCCATCCAGCGGTGGATGGCGAAGGAGGCGCCAAGCACCTTGAACGCGTTCAGGTCGAATCGATGCGATTCGTCCTTGAGCCGCAACGATGCGACGCCGAGATCCTCGGCGAGCGCCGGGAGATCGTGCAGCGGCGTGGGGGCATAGCCCGGGAGCGTGCGATGGAAGGCGAGTGCCTCGTCGGCCAGCGCGGCCAGCTCACGACATCGTGGCGGCGGCCGCGTGGTGACGACGAGGTGGTGCATGCTCAGCGGCGGAGCCGGAGGACGCGGACCACCTCGACATCATCCGCGGTGCGCTGCACGCCGACGACCCGGTCGCGGGTCACCTGATGGACCTCGAAGCGGACAGGGGTGACCACGCGGCCGAGCCACTCGCCGGTCGGCGCGAGGATCGTCCAGCTGCGGGCCTCCTCCAGCGCGCGTTCGGCGCCGATGTCCTCGCGCAGCCAGATCGCGCCGGTGGCGTCGACCAGCAGGCGATCGTGTGCGGGGTAGGCGGTCGGGATCCCGGCGCTCAGCAGGGCGCTGGTGATCGCGACGTCGACGCGATCGGGGAGCTGGCCCGCCTGCGCGCCGCGGCGGCGGCCCTGGCGCTCGATCTCGGCGGGCGAGATCAGCCGCCGCGGCCGGTCGAGCCGGTAGATCGCGGTGAGCCCGGTCGCGGGATCGTAGCGCCGCACCTCGTCGACATCACCCACCGACACGTAGGCGGCGCCATCGGCGGCGGCGACCGCCGTGGTCGCCCCGAACGGGCGCTCGGTGACGGCGACGAAGTCGGCGGTGCTCGCGACGACGCTCTCGGTGCCGGGGACGCGGGCGAACACCGGACCGACCTCGCCGGTGGTCGAGGCGGTGGCCAGCGGGATCGTATCGCGCCGCAAGCCGCTCCGTTCATTCGTGGCGGCACCACGCACGCCCGCGAGCAGGAGCCGGTCGCCGTCGAGGACGGCGGAGGGCGCGAAGCCGTAGCGAGTGGCGTTGGCGGAGTCCGGGTCGCCCAACCGGAACTGTCGGGCCGGCGCGCCATCGGGGGCGACCACGGTCACCCGGCCGAGCCGACCGTCCCAGGTCAGCAGCGAGTCCCCGATGAACCCGAGCACGCTGAGTCCCCGGTATTCGCCGGGTCCCTCCCCCGCACCACCCGCGGTGCGGACGACCGCACCGTCGCGATCGATCCAGCGGAGCACCTGGTCGTCGGTCGTCGCCACGAGGAGCTGCCCGTCGGCGAGGCGTCGGACCGCCTCGACCCCGATGAGGAGCGGGTCGCCGGCGCGCGCCCCGGAGCCGACCTCCAGCTCAGGGACGGTATCCACTCGCCACCCCGCGTCCGGGCCCCAGCTCGGCGCGGTCGAGGTCACCACCCGCACGCCCGCGGAATCGATGGCGGTGTGCGCCCCGGCGGGGGCGCCATCGCCACACGCCGCGGCGGTGGCGATCGCCAGCAGGGCGAGGGCGGCGCGGGTCACAGCGTGACCTGCACGCCGGAGGTGAACAGTCGGTCGGTGGTCAGGAAGCCGCTCTCCGGCAACCCGTCGTAGCGGACCACGTAGCTCAGCTTGATCGCGATGCGCGCGGTCAGGGGCGCCACGACGGTGCTCTCGGTGTTGATGCGGAGGTCCTCGGTCTCGCGGAAGTTCGGCAGGAACTCCAGCGCCTGGACGAACGAGGCCTTGGGCGTGAACTGGTGCGTGTAGGTGCCCGCCGCGCGGCCACCGAGGAAGTCGATGTCGCGGCCGCGGGTCCCGGTGCCGCGCTGCCGGTTGAGCGAGAGGCCGCTCTCGACCACCACGCGGTTGCGCTCGTCGCGCAGGATGATCGCCGACAGCCCGGCCGATCCGGCGAGGCGTGAGGCGAGCCCCGCGAAGACGTTGCGCTCGTAGTTCAGCAGGCCGTACGCCACGAACGGCGAGTTCTTGAGCCCCTTGTCCGCGCGCAGCGACGCCCGGGTGAGCGACGTGGTCGTCTCGCCCTCGCTCTCGCCGTAGACGCGGGCGAAGGTCTGGGTGAAGGTGAGGTCGCCGAACTGGGCGGAGAACTTGTCGCCGACGTTGAGGGTCTCGACCGACTGGTTCCCGGCGGTGGCGACGTAGCCGACCTCGCCGGTGAACTTGAGGATCGGGGGCGGCTTGGTGGTGTCCACCTGGACCGCGAGCAGGAGCAGGGAGAGGGCAGCAACCATGCGTCAGAACGTGACCTGCAGGCCGGTGGTCAGGATCCGGTCGGTCTTCTCGAAGGTCGGCTCGGGGAGGCCGTCGTAGCGGATCACGTAGCTCGCCTTCATCGAGATGCCGGCCGCGATCGGCGCGGTCAGCGAGGTCTCGCTGTTGATGCGCAGGTCGGTGCCGTTCTCGAGGTTGGGGAGGAACTCGACGGCCTGGCCGAAGGTCGCCTTCTCGCCGAGGGTGCGCGTGTACATCAGCGCACCGCGCGCCATCGCGAAGGTGAGGTCGGCCGACCCGGGCGTCGCGTTCTGCCAGACGTAGCCGCCGCCGACTTCCGCGTTGAGCTTGTCACGCGACGCATCGATCAGCTTCGCCGCGATGCCCGCGGACTGCGCGTAGCGCGAGCTGATGCCGGCGAAGGTGTTGCGCTCGAACTCGCTCAGCAGGAACAGCCCCAGGCGGGGGGCGAGCGCGCGATCACCGCGCACCGAGCCCCGCCAGAGCGAGGTCGAGGTCTCCCCCTCGGTCGTGCCGTAGATCACCCCGAAGGTCTGGACCACGCCCCATCCCCCGGCGGCGAGCTCCAGCTTGTTGCCGACGTTCACCGTGGTCACCTCGGTGTTGCCGCTGGTGTTCACGAACCCGAGGTCACCCGTGAAGGTGATCGTGTCGGCGGGCGCCGCGAGGGCGAGGAGGGAGAGGATGGGCAACAGCATCAGCAGATCCGGAGAGAGAAAGAACAGCCGAGGCACACGCACCTGCCTCGATCAACGACCATCGACAACCACCTCACGACTCACGACTCAGGACTCACTGCTCACGAAGATAGAAGATCAGGTCCGTCGACACCGGCTCCCCGCCGAGACGGCGCACCTCCTGGGCCACCTGGCCGCGGTGATACATCCCGTGCATGGCGACGTGGTGGAGGATGTCGCTGACACGGTTCTCGAAGCGCGTCCCGCGACTGTTGGCGTAGGCGACGGTCGCGTCGAGGTCGGCGCTGGGCGCCGCGGCCCAGCGACGGAGCTCGTCGTGGTTGCGCACCATGAGCGCGCGGCACGCCTCGCGGTCGAGCGTGGGCCAGATCGGCACCTCCGGCTCGCGCCCCGCCAATCGCGCCAGCCAGGTCGCCTCGGCGGCGAGCAGGTGACCCCATGTGCGCAGCAGCTCCGCCGGCGGCTCGGCGATGCTGTCCAGCGCGCTGGCCGTGCGCAGGTCGGCCCAGATCAGGTGGTGGAGGAGGGTGGGCAGCATCGGTGCGGCTCGGGTGATGGGGGCGACCGGCGCAATCTAGCCGCGCCCCGCGCCGCCACCCGGGGATCAGGGCTCGGGGAAGCCCCGGAAGGCGCGGACCCGGTCGGCCGGGAGGCCATTGCCGCCGAGCCCTGCGGCGGCCACCCAGGTATCGACGCAGATCGCCTGCGAGAGCGCATCGGCCACGCAGGCCTGATTGTAGGCGCCGCGGCTCGCGAACTCCGCGAATCCCACCCCGGGAAGGACGGCGGTGGGGACCCGCAGCCCCTCATCGAAGCGCCCCGAACCCCAGAGGTACAGCTCGCCGCTCGTCGAGAGGGCGGCGAAACCGTCGTAGGTATCCACGAGGTCGCGCACCGGCCCGAGTCCCTGCACCACTCGCGGCTCGGCGGTGAAGCCGTCGCCCGAGAGCCCTCGGCCGAGCCCGTGGTCGCGCCAGTCTCCCCAGCAGCGGACCAGCTGGTCGGTCCCGACGACGCAGGTCGCGTCCTGATAGCCGACCGCGAGGAGTCGGGTGGGCGGCAGCCCGTCAATCGGTCGTGGTGTGCCCGGTGCACCCGCAGCGGTGCCGAGCTGCCCCCGGGAATCGGCCCCCCAGCACCAGACCTCGTCGAGGAAGGTGAGGCCGCACGCATGCTTGCGGCCCAGGGCGACCTGCTGGAACCGGAGCGGCGTGTCGAGTCGGGTCGGGCGATCCCAGCGGGCCGAGAAGGCGGTGTCGCCGGTGAGGAAGACGCCGTAGGCCCCTTCGCCCCAGCACCACGGCGCGCCGTCGTCGTCGAGCGCGCACGCCGAGAGCAGGTTGCCGGTGAGCCCGTGCAGCGCCGGCGTGGTCCCCGGCAACGGCTGGGGATCGGGCGGGAGGTGGAAGCCTTGCCTCCAGCGGAAGCACTCCGGCTGGCCCGTCTCGGTCAGCGCGCAGTAGTCGGTCCGATCGGAGAGGGTGTTGAGGTCGACCAGCTCGGTGTAGCGGGTCCCCTCAAGCACGTAGGTCGTATCGCCATTCCATTGGTTCCGGCAGGCGAGCTGACCGGCAGGGTCGAGTCCGCAGGTGCCCACCACCGGACCGGTGATCTGTCCGAGTCGGGCCGACGTGGTCTCGAGGGAGATCCCGAGGGCGGGGAGCTGCCCCGCGACGGCCCGGATGGCCTGCAACCCGACGCGTGGACCGGGGCGCACCACGGCGCGCACGGTTCCATCGCTGCGGGTCGAGTCGTCGATGACGGTGATGGTGAGGAGTGGCTCCACCGATTCCCAGCTCACCGCGACACCCGACAACGGACTGCCGGTCGTCGAGAGCACCTCAACGACGAGGGTGTCCGTCGCCTCGCCGACCAGCACCGCTCGGGACCCGGCGACGAGGTCGAGCGATCCCGGCGCGGGCGGCGCGGTGGGCGCGTCGGCGCAGGCGCCGAGCAGGAGCGCGGTCGCGAGGAATGCAGCGGTCCTCATGTGGCCGGCACTCCGTACGTCCGGGCCGACAGGCCGTTGACCCGCGCGGCGTGGGCCACCCCGTCGCGATCGAGGCAGCGCGTGCCGACCGGATAGGCGCGCAGGCAGAGCACGCCGGAGCCGCCGGCCGGAAGCAGGTCGCGGAAGACGAACCCGGGCAGCACCCGAAGCGGTGCCGTCGCCGGTTGCTCGCGCACGAAGGCACCCCAGACGACGAGGTCGCGATCGACGGTCACTGCCAGGAACCCCTCCTCCGTCGCGCCGAGCGAGACATAGAGATCGGTGCCGGTGATCGGCTCCGGAACCGGCCCGCTGCCGATCCCGCCGCGTCCGCGGCCCCCCGTCGCATCCGAACCCCAGCAATACACCAGGAAGTCGGGGGCCAGCGCGCACGCCGTCCCGTGCCCGGACGTCACCACCTGCGCGAACCGCAGCGTCGTCGGCACCGGGACCGGGGCGGCCTGATCCTGCGCCGCATCGACCATCCCCTCCGCGACCCGACCCCAGCAGAACGCCGCACCATTCAGGTCGAGCGCACAGGTCGCGCCGTCGGTCACCGCGACGTCGGTCGCCTTGAAGTCGCCACTCACCATCGTCGGGGCCGGGACGGGCGCTCCCGAGGTTCCGATGCCCGCCTGCCCCGCTTCGTTGCGTCCCCAGCACCAGAGCCGGGAGTCATTGGCGATCGCGCACCAGGTGGTCCCCTCCTCCGGATCGCCACCACCGGCCAGCGCGATGAAGAGCGGGGTGCCCGTCGCCTCGAGGCGGACCGCGGCGGCCTCGGGCCGGAAGACGCCACCCGGCAGCATGTCCGCGAGATCGACGCAGGCGACCGAGCCGGTGCGGGTCCCGCCGCACCAGGTGCCGAGCGCGAAGGCGAGCGAGGTGAAGCGGATATCGGTGTCGAGCGCGACGGCATTCGCGGGTCCGCCGTCGGGTCCGGCCCAGCAGCGCACCGTGTCGTCGGTGAAGCGGCCGCACTGGTGGGCGGATGTCCCGGAGGCGTGGGTGACGTCGCCGGTGCGCGACTGCGCCGTGAACCGCGCCGCGCCGAGGGCCTGGAAGCTCGCGGTCGCGGTCTGGGTGCCGTCGTCACGGCCGAGGCGCCAGGCGGCGCGGGCGAGCCCGGCCGCGTCGGTGGTCCCGACGGCCGGCGAGATCTCCGCGTCGCGGTCGCTGGTGGTCCAGTCCACCCGCGCCCCGGCAATCGGGACGCCATCGGCATCGGTCACCCGGACCTCGAGCGACTCCGCGAGCACATAGCCGGGCACGCCCTGCTGGCCATCGCCGGCGCGCACCGCGATCGAGGTCACCGGCGCCGGCGCCGTGGCGGAATCGCCGCAGGCCGCCACCAGCAGCGCGAGCAGCACGACCGCCCGATGCGTCATGACGGGACCCCGAACGCGCGCAGCGCCGGCACGCGATCGGCGAAGCCATAGCCCAGGAGCGTCCCGACCCGGACGCAGATCACCTGGGCACTCGTGCCACTGGTGCCGCAGAGCGCGCCGCGAGAGACGGGAATCACGAAGGACTCGAACGGAAGGCGATAGTCGAAGGATCGGGCGCGATCGGTGAAGAGCAGTTCGGTCGGCGCCTCGAGCGCACCCCACCACGCGCCATGTCCCTCGGCCTCGATGGTGACCGCGGCGGAGTCCACCGCGGCGAGCGCGAGGGTGCCGAGCAGATCGAGTGGCGGGGTGGGGAAGGGGATCGCATCGCCCTCGACCGACGCGGCGAGGTCACCGAGTCCGAGGCGATCCTTCTTTCCCCAGCAGCGCAACCCGCCGCCGGTGCCGATGCCGCAGCTCACGTCCTGCCGCACCACGGCGATGCGGGCGAAGCGAAGATCCGGATCGAGCGGCACCGGCGAGGGGACCACGCCGCCCACCGGCCGGCGACCGATCTGGCCGTAGTCGTTGCGTCCCCAGCACCAGACGTTGCCACCCACGGCGATCCCGCAGGCGTGGGAGGATCCCACCGCGAGCGACGTGAACCGCAGCGGCGTCTGCACCGGGACCGGCGCACTGCGGTCGTTCAGCGTCCCGTCGCCGAGGGTTCCGGTCTTGTTGGTCCCCCAGCACCACGCCTCGCCGGCGGCGGTCAGGGCGCAGAAAGGGGGCGCGTCCGACGGGTCGTTGCCGCCGGTGTGCAGCGACTGCAGCGCGGGATAGCTACCGGGGAGTTCGTGCAGGTCGGACACCCGGGCCTGGGCATCCACGGCGAAGCACCAGACGCGGCCGAGCTCGCTGGTGGCGCACCCGGGGGAGCGTTCGCCAGCGGTCGGGTAGATCGCCACGGCGCGGAACCGTTCGGTGGTCGGCGCCGCGACGAGGGTCGGTGGCGAGTCGGCGTGCTCGAATGGCGCGAAGCAGCCGAGGGAACCGTCGAGACCGACGGCGCAGTAGGCGGGCGATCCGCCGGCGATGCTGCGCACCGGGCGGGATGCGGCCGTCGCCTCGATCACGAGCGGTTCGGTCGTGGGCGATCCCGGCAGCGAGACGGTGATCCGCTGCACCCCGACCGCGGCGCCGGTGCGCCAGGCGATCGGGAAGGTGCCGTCGGCCGCGGAGGCCGCGGCCGTGCCGCTGACGACGGCGAATGGTGCGTCGGTCGCGACCGCGACGCGCTGGTTCGCCACGGGCACGCCGTCGGTCGTCTCGATCCGGATGACCACGGGATCGGCGAGCGGGAAGCCGGCGAGGGCGGATTGCCCGCCCCCGGCCACCACCCGGAGGGCGAGTGGTGACTCGGGAGCGAGCGCACCGGTCCCGTCGCCGCATCCCAGCGCCGACAGCACCGCCATCAGGGCGAACGCCCCGCTCCGACTCACCATCCGACTCCTCTCGATTGCCTCAGGCCGGGACGAGCGCCGCGACCACCCGATCGAGCGCCGCCGACTCGGGCACCGTCCCCTGGGCCAGCACCGCCGACCCACCGCCGCGCCCACCAACCGCCGCGAGCGCCTCCTTCAGCCGGGCCCCGGCGACCACCCCCGAGTCGGGGTGCGCCGCGAGCAACACGGTCGGGGGATCCGTGCGGGTCGCCAGGAAGACCGCCCCGGGAAGCTCGCGCATCGCATCCGCCAGCCGCCGGAGGGCCGCCGGCGACCGGGAGGAGCGGGCCTCGACGACCCACCGGGCTCCGTCGGCCTGCGCCGGAACGGCGGCCACCAACCGAGCGGCCTCGTGAGTGGCCAGCTCGCGTTCGAGCGCCTCGAGCCGCACCTCCGCCTCGCGGAGCGCCTCCAGCCGCCGGGGAATCAGCTCCTCCAGCTCGGCGGGCGCCGCTCCCGCGGCCGCGGCGAGGCGTTCCAGACGCGCCACGGCCCCCCTCGCCGCCGCGAGGACACGCTGTCCTGCCAGGTATTCGACCCGAGTTCGGCCCCGGATCCGCTCGGAGCCCCTCACCCAGATCGACCCGAGGCGGGCCGTGCTCGTCACATGGGTCCCGCCGCAGGCGCTCCGGTCGAGCCCCTCGATGGTGACCACCCGGATGATGCCCTCACGGGCCGGCGGCTTCCGGAGACCGCTGGCCATCGCGGCGTCCTCGTACCCGACCGTCACCGGGAGGCCCTCGGCGACCGCTGCGGCCGCCCACCCCTCGAGCGCCGCGAGCTCGTCGTCGCTGGCGGCCGCGGTGTCGAACTCGATCAGCGACCGGTCGGCACCGAAGTGCACGCTGGCGGTCTCCCACCCGAGTCGGTCGGCGGCGAGGGCGGAGAGGAGGTGCTGGGCGGTGTGCTGGACGGTGTGATCGTGGCGGCGGTCGGCGTCGACCTGCCCCTCGACTGGTCCGAGGTCGAGCGGCGCCGCGAGGACGTGGACGATGCGCTCGTCGTCATCGATGACATCGACCACGGCCACCCCGCCGAGCGTGCCGGTGTCGTGCGGCTGGCCGCCAGAGGTGGGGTAGAAGGCGGTGCGGTCGAGGACCACCCGGGTGGGGTCGCCGTCGTGCGCGATCACCGCCGCGGTGAAGGTGAGGGCGTCCGAGTCGTAGTAGAGGCGGGTGGTCATGGCCCGACCACCACCTCATCCCCCACCACCAGCATGCCCGGCCCACGCGGCACCGCGTTCTGCCCGAAGATCGCGCCGACCCCGGGGATCGTGCGGTCGCGCGCAAGGGTGCGCAGCGGCTCCTGGGTGGGGTGCCGCGCGCCGGTGCGCTGGTCGGTGGTCGGCACCGGACAGCGGGCGCACGGCTTGACGAGGTCGAGGGTCATATTGCCGATCCGGATCTCGCGCCAGCCGTCCTCGGCCCACGGCTCGGCGCCGGCAACCACCACGTTCGGCCGGAAGCGGTCCATCGGGACGGGGTCCCGCAACCGACCGTTCAGCGCCTCACACGACGCCTCGGTCACCACCAGCAGCGGGTAGCCATCGGTGAACGCCGTCTCGGCGTCGGCCCGCGGGGTCCACCTCGGATCGAGGGTGCGCCGCGACTGCGAGCCGAAGGCCACCAAGCGGCACGGAAGGCTCAGGACGTCGGAGAACCACGCCGCCGCGTCGTCGCCCTGGTCGTGGGCCGTGACGACATCGGACCAGATGGTGACCGACCGGGCGGGCCCCGAGCGATCGAGGCCGAAGGTGGCGGCCGCGTCGCCGTCCACCGCGACGCGGAGGGTGTCGCCATCGAGCCGGGGCACGAGCGTCGCGAGCTGCGGCACCTCGCGCTGCGAGAGGAAGCGATCCTCGGCGTCGACGAGCATCAGGCGACGGTCCCCCTCGACACCGAGGCGGTCGAGGACTGCGGCGTCGAGATCCTCCCCCCGACACCCCTTGATCGGGTAGCGATGCAGCGAGGCGATGCGCATCCCTGAAGATACGCCCTGCCGAGGGGTCGCCCGCGGCGGCGCGGCGAGTTCGCCCTTCCTCTCCCGGCCATCCGGGCCTACCCTTCCCGGGTTCCCGCCACGCCAACTCGACCGAGGAAGTGTCATGTCCCGACGCGCGCCACGCCGCGTCGCCGTCATCGGTGCCCTGCTCCTCTCAGCGGCCTGTGCCGGCAACACCCCCCAGGTCGACCCGGCCACGCTGCCGCCGAACACCCTGTCGCCGGAGGAGAGCCGCACCGGCTGGCGGCTGCTGTTCGACGGGGTGACCACCGCCGGCTGGCATGTCTACAACGAGGCCGGCCGGGTCCGCGGCTGGTACGCGATCGACGGCGTGCTGGTGGGCGACGGCACCGGCCCCGACCTGATGACCGATCGCCAGTTCGACACGTTCGAGCTGGAGCTGGAGTGGAAGGTCGGCCCCCGGGGCAACAGCGGCGTCCTCTTCTGGGCCCACGAGGCATCCGAGGCGGCGTACCAGAACGCGCCCGAGATCCAGGTGCTCGACAACCCCGGCTACCCGACGCTCGACTCGCTCCACCTCGCCGGCGCGATCTACGACCTCTACCCGGCCCCGCGGAGCGCCGCGAAGCCGGCCGGGGAATGGAACCGGCTCTTCATCGAGACCAACCGCGGTCGGGTGAAGGTGTGGCTCAACGGCACGATGCTGCACGACGTCGACTTCGACAGCGACGAGACGAAGGCCCGCATCGCGAACAGCAAGTTCAAGGATTGGATCACCTTCGGCCGCACGCGCCGGGGCTACATCGGTCTCCAGTCGCACAGCGACAGCGTCTGGTACCGCAACATCAAGATCCGGGGACGCTGATGAGCGCTCGGCTGCGGCTGCAGGTCATGATGTTCCTGCAGTACTTCATCTGGGGCAGCTGGGCCGTCACCCTCGGCACCTACCTCGGCCAGACGCTGCAGTTCGAGGGCGCCCAGATCGGGCTGATCTACGGCACGACCGCGATCGCCGCGATCATCTCGCCGTTCTTCGTCGGGATGATCGCCGACCGGTTCTTCCCGACCGAGAAGATCATCGCGCTGCTCCACCTCGCCGGGGCCGCCCTGCTCTGGTACGTCTCGACGCTGACCACGTTCGACCAGATGTACGTCGGGATGCTGGCCTACTCGCTCTGCTACATGCCGACGCTGGCCCTCACCAACAGCATCTCGATGAGCACGCTCAAGGACCCGACCGGCGAGTTCGGCGCGGTGCGGGTGCTGGGCACCATCGGCTGGATCGCGGTGGGGCTCACCATCACCTGGACCGGGATCGTCGAGGCGAGCGCGGTGCCGCTGCAACTTGCCGCCGGCGCCTCGCTGGTGATGGGACTCTACAGCTTCACGCTCCCCCACACCCCGCCGCCGGCCCGCGGCCAGGCGTTCGCCGCTCGCGACGCCCTCGGGCTCGACGCCCTCGCACTGCTCAAGGAGCCGTCGTTCGCGGTCTTCATCCTCGGCTCGTTCCTGCTCTGCATCCCGCTGCAGTTCTACTACGCCTTCGCCAACCCGTTCCTCAACGAGATCGGGGTGCAGGGCGCCGCCGGGAAGATGACGATGGGGCAGATGAGCGAGGTGTTCTTCATGCTCTTCATCGGGGTGCTGCTGCGGAAGTTCGGCATCAAGACGATCCTGCTCGTCGCGATGCTCGCCTGGGCCGCCCGGTACTTCGCCTTCGGCGCCGGCAACGCCGGCGACGGGATCTGGCTCATCTACCTCGGCCTGCTGCTGCACGGGGTCTGCTACGACTTCTTCTTCGTGAGCGGGCAGATCTACGTCGACCAGCAGGCGGGCCCGAAGATCCGCGCCGCGGCACAGGGATTCATCGCGCTGGTCACCCTCGGCGTCGGCAACTTCGTCGGCTCGTGGGCGAGCGGCCGGATCGTCGACGCCCACCTGCTGGCGGACGGGACCCACGACTGGACCGCGATCTGGCGGATCCCGGCCATCGGGGCGCTGGTGATCTTCGTGCTGTTCGCGCTGTTGTTCCGGCCGAAGGGGGCGGGCCCGAGGCCTGGCCTCGGGGCCATGCCCTCATCCCTAGCGGAGGCGGCGTAGCCGCTGGAGTCGAGGGATCCGCTGGTTGCCCCGGTGCAACAGCAGATCCTTCGACTGCGCGCCCTTCGGGCGCTCCGCTCAGGATGAGGGAGTTCACCAGAACGTCTTCTCGCTTCTCTCTTCTCGCTTCTCGCCTCTCGCTTCTCGTCAGGAGCCGTCATGTCCAACCGTCGCCAGTTCGTGAAGTCGGCCGCCGCCGTCGGGGCCGCGTTCCACATCGTCCCGCGCCACGTGCTGGGTCGCGGGTTCACCGCGCCGAGTGACATGGTGCGCTACGCCGCGATCGGCATCGGCGGCAAGGGCGACAGCGACGTGCAGGGGATCGCGAAGGCCGGCGCCTCGGTCGCCGCGCTCTGCGACGTCGACTGGCGCTCGGGCCGGCGCTCGTTCGGCCGCTTCCCCGACGCGAAGCGCTACAAGGACTACCGCGAGATGTTCGCCGAGATGGGTGACCAGATCGACGCGGTGAGCGTGTCGACCCCGGACCACTCGCACACGCCCGCGACGCTGATGGCGCTCCGCGCCGGCAAGGCGGTCTTCTGCCAGAAGCCGCTCACCCGCACCCTCGGCGAGGTCCGGGTCGTGATGGACGCCGCGCGGCAGGCCGGGGTCGCAACCCAGATGGGGAACCAGGGCCACGCCGGCGAGGGGACCCGGATCATCCGCGAGTGGTACGAGGCCGGCGCGATCGGCGAGATCCGGGAGATCCACTACTGGAGCAACCGGCCGATCTGGCCCCAGGGACTCGATCGCCCGACCGAGGCGCACAACCCGCTCCCCACCTTCGACTGGGACCTCTGGCTCGGCCCGGCGCCCGAGCGGCCGTACAACCCGGCGTACGCACCGTTCCGCTGGCGCGGCTGGTGGGACTACGGCACCGGGGCCCTCGGTGACATCGCCTGCCACGCCATGGACGCGGCGTTCTGGACCTTCGACCTGCGCAACCCGACCCGGATCACCCCGGAGAGCTCGCAGATCTACGAGGAGACCGCCCCGAAGCAGTCGCGCATCGAGTACGAGTTCCCCGCCCGCGGCCAGCGCCCCGCCGTGAAGGTGGTCTGGCGCGACGGCTCGCTCTGGCCGGCGAAGCCCGCCGAGCTGGGGGAGTACGACGACTGGCCGGTCGGCGAGGTCGGTGGCCAGATGTGGGTCGGCACCGAGGGCGCGATGATCGCCGACGCCTACGGCGATTCGTGCCGCATCCTCAACGCGAAGCGCCACGAGCAGTTCACCAAGTCGCCGCCCAAGCCGACCTACGCCCGGTCGCCCGGCGTGTACGCCGAGTGGATCAACGCGATCACCGGCAAGGGCCCGGACCCGATGAGCAACTTCCCCGGACACTCGGGGCCGCTCACCGAGATGGTGCTCTACGGCTGCGTCGCCGTCCGGGCGGGCAAGGCGATCGACCTCGCGCCCGACGGCACGCTCCGGACGCACGTGCCGGAGGAGTGGGTCAACCCGACGTACCGCACCGGCTGGAGTCTCTAGCCGGGTGCTCCTCGAGGCCTGCATCGATGACATCGCCTCCGCCCACGCCGCGATCGCCGGCGGGGCGGGGCGCCTCGAGTTGTGCGACAACCTCGGCGACGGCGGGACCACGCCCTCGCACGGCGTTCTGGGCTACCTGCTCGACACCTTCGACATCCCGGTGTACCCGATCATCCGGCCCCGCGGTGGCGGATTCTGCTACAGCCGCGAGGAACGGCGGATCATGGCGCGCGACGTGGCCCACGCCCACGCGCTCGGCGCGCGCGGGGTCGTCGTCGGCGCGCTGACCGAGTTCGGCGAGATCGACGTCGACGCGATGCACGAGATCGTCCCGACGGACCTCGGGCTCGACGTCACCTTCCACCGCGCCTTCGACCTCTGCGCCGACCCGCTCCGGGCGATCGACACCCTGCTCCGGCTCGGCGTCGGTCGGGTGCTCACCTCGGGACAGCGCGAGACCGCGTGGGAGGGCCGCCACGTGATCGCCGACCTCGTGCGGCTGGCTGGCCCGACGATGGTGATCATGGCCGGCGGGGGGATCCGGGAGGACCACGTCGAGGCGCTGGTGCGGGAGACCGGCGTGCGCGAGATCCACGTCCGCGCCGCGACGCTGCGGATCGAGGAGGCCGGCTGGGATCGGCCCACCGTCCCGTTCCGCCGCGCCCTCCCCGAGAATGAGCTCGCACGCTACGTGACCGATCCGGCGCGGATCGGGGCGATCCGGGCGGCGGCAGCACGAGGGGTGAGAAGTGAGTCCTGAGTCCTGAGGGGGTCCTGTCACCCCCTCACATCTCAGGACTCACAACTCACTTCCCGCCTACATTTCCGCATGCACCGTCGCCACTTCGCGGCGCTCCTCGCGCCCCTCGCCCTCGCCCCCCGCTTCACGCTCCCCTCGCGCCGCCTCGAGCGGACCCCACTCCCGACCCCCGAAACCCTACGACCCGATGGGGTCACCCTGACCGCCCGCGCGGCCCGGGTCGACGTGGCCCCCTCGGTCGCGGGGGAGGTCTGGACGGTCAGCACCGGGGCCCACGGCGTGGTCGCCCCGACGCTCCGGGTGCGGACCGGCGACACCATGCGCCTCGACCTCGCGAACGAACTCGCCGAGCCGACGGTGCTGCACTGGCACGGCCTCAGCGTGCCCGAGGCGATGGACGGCGGGCCCCGGATGGCGATCGGCCCCGGCCAGCGACTCGGCTACCGCTTCCCCGTCCGCAACCGGGCCGGCACTTACTGGTACCACGCCCACCCGCACATGCGGACCGGCGCCCAGGTGACGCGCGGCGTGGCCGGGCTGCTGCTGATCGGCGACGACGAGGAGGACGCCCTCGCGCTCCCCTCCGGCGCGCGCGAGATCGGGGTGATCGTGCAGGAACGCCGACTCGGCGCCGACGGCGGCTTCGACTACGCCCCGGCGATGCACGAGCGGATGGAGGGGTGGTTCGGCGAGACGATCTACGGCAACGGCGCGCCCGACCCGACGGTCGAGGTGGACACCGCCCTCCACCGGGTGCGGCTCGTCAACGGCACCCCGTCACGGATCCTCCGCCTCGCCCTGTCGAACGGTGCCCCGATGCTGCTGATCGGGACCGACGGCGGGCTCCTCCCCGAGCCGGTGTCGGTCGACACCATCGACCTCGGCACGGGGGAGCGGGTCGACCTGCTGGTCGACTTCTCCGATCTCGCGGTCGGGACGCGGGTGATGCTCCGTTCGCTCGCCTTCGACTCGCCGGCCGGGGGCGGCGGCGGGATGGGCGGCATGGGCCGCGGGATGGGGCGGATGATGGCGGGCGGCATCGCCCAGGGCGAGGCACTGGACCTGCTGGAATTCGTCGTGGCGCGCGCGGTGCGCAGCCGCCCGTGGCAGCGCCGCCCGTTCCCCGCGATCGAACGCCTCGACCCCGCGACCGCGCACACCACCCGCACCTTCCGTTTCGACTCGATGATGATGCAGCACAGCATCAACGGCCAGATGTTCGACATGGATCGGGTGGATGTCACCGTGCCGTTCGGCAGCACCGAGATCTGGCGCTTCGTCAACCCGGGGCCATTCCCGCACCCGGTGCACGTCCACGAGATCCAGTTCCAGGTGCTCCGGCGCGAGGGCGGCCGCGGCCGCCTCTTCCCCTGGGAAGGCGGCTGGAAGGACACCGTGCTGGTCCACCCCGACGAGACCGTCGACGTGATCGCCCGGTTCGACGCCCACCGGGGGCGCTACCTCCTGCACTGCCACAACCTGGTGCACGAGGATGGCGGGATGATGCTGAATTACGAGATTGCCTGACGAGAAGTGAGTCCTGAGTCCTGAGAAGTGAGGGAATGGGGCGCGTGTCACCCCTCACTTCTCAGGACTCAGGACTCACGCCTCACGTCTACGCCGTCGCATACCGGGCCACCGCCATCCCGATCGAGGTCAGGATCACCAGGAAGAGGATGATCCGGCCACCCATGTTGTTCCGCCGCTGCAGGAGCGCGAGGCGCTGGGCGAGGGCACCCTTCTCGGGGCCGTCGGGCATCGCGGCGAGCTGCGCCGCGATCCGACCCGACGCGATCCCGGTCGGCCGCGTGACGGTCATCCCGATCAGGAAGGCGACCACCGACAACCCGCCCGACATGGTGTAGACCCGACCCGGGGTTGTCCGCGCGAAGGCGGCGAGGTCGCCGCCGCCGATCCGGAGCGCCAGCAGGAAGCCGGTGACGATCGTGATGAATGCGACGATGGGCAGCGTCACCATCAGCTTCCGCTCGACCAGCGCCCGCATCACGGCGCCACTGCCTGGCGGACCCGCCTTCTGGAGCGCCGGGAAGAGGAACACCGCCAGGAAGAAGGCCATGCCCACCCACAGCATCCCGCAGACCAGGTGGAGGATCCGGTAGAAGAAGAGGTCGGACATGGAAGAGGAGTGAGGAGTGGGAGGTGAGGAGTGAGGGGAGCCTGTCGCCCCGTGTGCAGCGAGGGGGCGGAACCTGATGGATGGCTCCGCCCCCTCACGTCTCAGGACTCAGGACTCACGTCTCCTCCTAGCGGCATCCCACCCGTTGGAGCCTCCCGAGGAGACGGATGGGGTCGCCGGCCGCCATTTCGTTACAACAATCGTGCCCAACGGCCGCCGACAGCGCTACTCGTCGGCCTCGACGTACACCGCCGTGCCGTAGCAGAGCACCTCGGTGACCGACGACATGATCTCGTTGGCGTCGTAGCGCACCCCGATCACCGCGTTCGCGCCGCACTCGTGCGCGTGATGCAGCATGGTGTTGAACGCCTGCTGCCGGGCGCGCTCCGCCAGCGAGGTGAACGCGCCGATGTTCCCGCCGGCGATCGTCTGCAGCCCGCCGAGCATGGTGCCGAAGATGTTCCGCGACCGCACGACGACGCCGCGCACCACGCCAAGGTGTTGCACGATGCGATACCCGGCGAGCTCGAAGCCGGTCGTCGTCATCTCATGCGGGAGCTCCGCGATCTGGCCGCGGACGATGTCACGAGCCACGTTGCGCCCCCTGCCAGGTCTGCTGCGCGACGGCCGGCACGAACCGGTCGAGCCCCCGCGGCGGCATCGCCAGCGTCTTCGCCTGCTCGGCACTCATGTACGCCCCCATCAGCATCCGCATCACGTCGACGCCGTCGTCGAAGGTGAGCAGCGGCTTCTCGCGGCCGAGGAAGACCCGGCAGAAGTGGCGGTTCTCCGCCGCGTAGCCGTAGGTCGAGGCCTCGTCCGGGACGACCGGCATCAGTCCCATCTCGGCGTTCTGCTTCTCGACCAGGTCCTCGCCCGCCTCGCCCTGCACCTCGCGGGAGAAGAAGCAGTTGAGCTCCGAGTTGAGGGTGTTCCAGTTCATCGAGTACTCGGGCCCGAGCAGCTCGCCCGAGAGCCGCAGGCCGGCGCCGACGAAGCTCCAGGAGGTGCTCGCCTCGCCGATCACCTCAAGCCCCTCGGGGGTGCGGTAGGTGACGGTCACCGACGCGAAGTCCTCGCTCGGGTGCTTCCGGTAGTCGACCCCCTTGCCGTAGCGGGCCTTCAGTTCCTTGGCGTACTTCGGCCGGCTCCACTTGAGCGAGGCGATCCGCCCGTTGATCGAGACGGGGGTGAGCGAGCTGCGCGGCTTCCCTGGCTCGGTCAGGAGGAAGCGCACCACCTCGATCGAGTGGCACATCATGTCGTTCAGGACCCCGCCACCCTGCTTGTCGCCCTGCCAGAACCAGGCGGCGTGCGGCCCGGAGTGCTCCTCCGCCGCGCGGGCCAGGAACGGCCGTCCGGTGGTCTTCGCCCCGCGGGCCCAGATCAGCTCGCGCCCGCGGACGATACCCGGCGAGAAGAGCTGGTTCTCCAGGTACCCGGTCTGGAGTCCCACCGCCTCGACCATCTTCTGGACCTGCTTCGCCTCGGCGACGGTGCGCGCCAGTGGCTTCTCGCAGGCGATCCCGATCAGTTCGCCCTTCCCCGAGCGGATCGCGTCGCAGATCTCCTCGACGTTCTCGATCCGGGCGTGGTTCGGGCCGCAGAGCCAGATCGCGTGGATCGCCGGGTCGGCGACCATCTCGGTGATGCTCTTGTACGCCCTCGCCTGGCCGGTGCCGAGGTCGCGCGAGAGCTTTGCCGCGCTGGCGGCATTGGCACTGTTGGGGCTCCAGACGCCGAGGACATCACCCTCGCGGACGTTCTGCCAGGATTGGATGTGGAACCGGGTGTTGAAGCCGGATCCGATGAAGCCGACGCCGAGGCGGGAGGGACGAGTGGTCATGGCTCAGTCAGTAGAGGTGGATGGACGGACCGCCATTGCGGGGCCCCGTGTGCGGGCACCCGTCATTGCGAGGCCCGCAGGGCCGAAGCAATCTCGCGGCCTGGGGCGGAACGGTGGCGGGGCGCCGCGCGAGCGGCACCGGATCGCTTCGGCCCTGCGGGCCTCGCGATGACGGTGCTGGTGCAGGGCACCATCGCCGTCAGAACCCCAGCCGCTTCAGGTTGTCGGCCGGGCAGCCGTTCCAGGCCAGCACCGGCGTGTTCCCCTGGTACCCGATGTCGGCCACGCCGATCTCGGACGTCCAGAAGCCGCTCGCGGTGAGGTCGCGGAAGGAGTTGAACCACTGCACCCCGTGGGAGTACGCCTCCGGGGCGCGGTCGGGCCAGGCGATATCGTCGAGCATCTGGCGCCGCTGGGCGTCGGTGCAGTCGGCGAACGGCCCGCCGAAGCGCTCGCGGCACTCGTGGTCGAGCCAACCGAGGCCGCCGCGGTGGGCGGTGCGCATCCCGGGCTCGAGGTCGAGCAGGGTGTCCATGTACTCGGGCACCCCGGCGTCGGTGGCCGACCCGGACCGCTCATCCTTGGGGATGATGTAATCGACCAGCGTCCGCACCGTGTTCCACTCGTGGGCGGTGTACACCTTGGGAGCGTAGGCGCCCGCGGCGCGGGCAGCGGTCGAGCGCCGCAGCGCCTCCTGGGCCTGCCCGGGGGTCGGCCGGAGCGCCGCCCCGGCACTGATCGCGGCCATCGCGGCGACCAGCTCGCGGCGGGTCAGCCCGCCCTGGGGAGTCTCGCTCACAGTCGGCCTGCCTTTCGTTCGGCGACGATGTGCCGGGAGGTCCGCATCGACAGCGCCAGGATCGTCCAGGTCGGATTCTTGTCGGCCTGGGAGACGAACGGCCCGCCGTCGGCGACGAAGAGGTTCTTGCAGTCCCACGCGGCGCAGTTGGCGTTGAGCGCGGACGTCTTCGGGTCGTTCCCCATCCGGACGCAACCGAGCTCGTGGATGATGGCGCCGCCGGTGGCGATCCCGTAGCCCTGCTCCTTCGTCGGCATCGTCGAGCGCACTTCCGCCCCCATCTCGGCGAGGAGCGAGCGGAAGGTCTCCTGCATGTGCTTCACCTGCAGGTACTCATGGTCGGTCCACTCCCAGTGGAAGCGGAGCACCGGGATCCCGTAGCGATCGACCGTCTTCGGGTCGAGCTCGCAGTAGGACTTCTCGTTGGGGATCATCTCGCCGCGGCCCGAGAAGCCGATCGTGGTGCCGTAGTAGTGGCGGTACTGCTCCTTGAGCGCCGCGCCGTAGCCGCCGCCCTGGCCGTAGTTCTGGATCCCGCCCATGAACCCGGCGCCGGGCATCCCCATCCCGCCCCAGATCTCGATGTGGTAGCCGCGCGGGAAGTCGAGCTTCGTGTTGTCGAGCCACCACGGCATGTAGAGGTGGGCGCCGCCCACGCCGTCGCAGTTGTGGCGCGGCTGGTCGACCAGCGCGGGGATGAACCCACCGACATCGGTGCCGGTGGTGTCGGTGAGGTACTTGCCGACGACGCCGCTGGAGTTGGCAAGCCCGTCGGGGTGCCGCGATGACGACGAGTTGAGGAGGATCCGGGCGGACTCGCAGGCGCTCGCCGCGAGGACGATCACCCGGCCGCTCACCTCGCGCTCCTCGCCGGTGGCGGTGTCGATGTACACGACGCTCTTCGCGAGGCCGTCGGTCCCGGTGGTGACCTCGCGCGCCATCGCCCCGGTCACCAGCGTCAACTTGCCGGTCCGGAGCGCGGGCGCGATCAGCACGTTGGTCGAGGAGAAGTTGGCGTTGACCGCGCAGCCGCGATTGCACTGGCCGCAGTAGTGGCACCCGGGGCGGCCGTTGTGGGGCCGGGTGATGATCGAGAGGCGCGACGGGATGCAGGTGACGCCCTGCCGGTCGGCGGCGCGCTTGACCACGTGCTCCCAGCAGCGCGGCGTCGGCGGCGGAAGGAAGATCCCGTCGGGATGGTTGTGGAGCCCCTCGTTGCTGCCGAAGATCCCGATCAGCCGATCGACCTCGTCGTACCAGGGCTTGATCTCGTCATAGGTGATCGGCCAGTTGTCGCCGAGGCCGTCGATCGACTTGCGCTGGAAATCGTCGGGGCCGAACCGGAGCGAGATGCGGCCCCAGTGATTGGTGCGGCCGCCGACCATCCGGGCGCGCCACCAGTTGAAACGGGTCCCCGGCGCGGTCGTGAACGGCTCGCCCTCGATGTTCCAGCCGCCGATGCAGGCGTCGTGCTCGCCGAACGGCCGCTCCTTGGTGCTGCCGCCGCGGCGATCGGTCTCCCACGGCCAGACCAGCATGCTCGAGTCGCGGGTGTTGTCCCACGGAATCCCGGCCTCGAGGAGACAGACGCTCGCGCCCGCCTTGGTGAGCTCGTAGGCGGCCATGCCGCCGCCGGCGCCGGAGCCAACGATGACGACGTCGTATTCGTCGCGTCTGGGGAGGAACGGAAGCATGGGCAGGCCGTGGTGCGGGGCGAGAGGAGGGGGAACCCGCTAAACGTACGTCAGGGACGGCGCGGTGAGAAGGTCGTTGGTGGCGCGCCGATGGAGCCTCACCGCAGCCGCTCGAGCTTCCCCTTCCGCTTCACGATGTTCTTGTAGTCCCACTGGATCTCGCGCCCCTTGGCGCACCAGCGCGTGAGGTCACCCTTCTTGACCTGTGTCGCGTCGGTGTAGGTGACCGAGGCGTCCTTGAACTTGCCGCCACGATCCGCGAGGCCGGGCTCGTCGAACGTCTGGCCACTCCAGAACATCAGCCGGACCCCGTCCTTGAGCTTGCTGTAGCCGACGATCGGGTTGCCGTCGAGGAACCAGACCGGATGGCCGTGCCAGACCTTGTTCTCCGCCTCGGGCAGGTGGCGGGTGATCTCCGCCGCGAGCAGTTCGCAGATGGCGCGGTCGGCAGGGGCAAGCGCCGCGTGATAGGCGGCGACATCGGTGGGCATCGCCTTATCTCCCCGGGTCATCATCGAAGGTGGCCGCTGGCGGAACCCGCACCACGGTCCCGCTCCCCTCGCCGCAGCTCGCGTCCCACAGCTCGCCAAACTTGGCGCGGTTGGCGGCCTCCTCGACGAAGACGGTCCAGCGGTTCTGGTAGATGAACCGCACCGGCGTCCGGCTGCCGCCGATCCCGGGCCGCCCGCCGATCCGGCCGCAGACGACCATCCCGGGGAGCCGATCGCCGTCCATCGGCGGCTGGATCACGACGACCGAGTCGAAGGTCGCGCTGGCGGGGGTGTCGAGCAGCGCGGCGAGGGTCGCCTGGGCCGAGTCGCGGAGCGCCGGAGCCGCCGCGGCGGCAACGCGGGCGAGCGAGTCGGCGCGGGCCGCGGCGAGGGCGGCGGGATCCGCCGCCGGCTCGGCGTCGCCGGCGCAGGCGAGGAGGAGGGTGAGGAGTGCACCGTACGCCTGTCGATTCATGAGTATCTCCACTGGATCGGTCCTGATCACGAGCAGGGCGGCCCCGTCGCCCGAATCGTCGGGTCGACCCTCATCCCGAGCGGAGCGGCCCGCAGGGCCGCGCAGTCGAGGGATCTGCTTCTCGCCGCGGAACGGCAGATCCTTCGACTTCGGCCGCTGCGCGGCCTTCGCTCAGGATGAGGAGCTGACGCGAGCTACGCCGCCTTCGCTCGGGATGAGGGTCCTGCTTCCCGCCTCACGACTCAGGACTCACTTCTCACTTCTACTCCGGCCTATACGCCCGCACCAGCTGCGCCGCGATCTCCGCCTCGCTGAACGCCACCGGCTTGAGCTCCCCGCGGGCGTACATCGCCGCCTGGTCACTATACCAAGGGCTCGTGGCGATGCTGCTCTCGCCGTAGGCCAGGACCGACCGCGCCTGCGGACCGTCCTTGGTGAACTCGACCACCAGCACCCAGCCGTCGCCGCCGGCATTCTGGTAACGGCCGTCGCCGGTCGGGCGAAGCGAGAGCACCCGGAAGCACCCGTACATCCCCGCGCAGCCACCGACCGGGACATCGACGTCGCCGCGAATCACCCGGACGAGGTCGCCCCAGGCCGGATCGAGCCGGCCGTGGTCCTTCCGCACGGCCGCCGCGGCGGCGGCGAGGGTGCGCACCGCACGCGCCGGATCGCCCAGGCCGTACGGCGTCCCCACCGGGTCGGCGGAGCTCCACGGCGTCGCCCACGCCCGCGCCTCCCGCTCGGCGGTGCTGCTGCCGCTCTCGCGGTAGTAGCGATCGAACCACTCCGTGAACAGCACCGCGCCCCGCGCGTCCGGACTCGCCGTCTTGTCCCACCCCGCGAGGACCTCGACCGCCTGGGCCAGGTCGCCGGTCGGGTTCGTCGCCCGCGCCGCCGCCACCAGGTCATCCACCATCCGCTCCGCGGCGAGCATCCGGGTCGAGTGCTTGAGTCGGATCACGTCATCGACCGAGACCATGTCCTGGCTGGTGACGAGCGCGACGCCGAGCTGCGAGCGGAGCCGCATCTCGGGCGCGGGGAAGTCGGGCGGCGGGAACTGCGCCGAGTCGATCGGGCTCTCGACGTTGGTGAAGTGGAACGGGTCGTTCTCGTTCTGCAGGTAGCCGGTCGGCGGGTTGAGCAGCTGCGGCAGCGCGTCGAGCGGATAGAGCGTGGTCCAGACATCGTCGGTGGTCGCGGCCGGGACGGCCGCCGCCTCGCCGAGGGGCGCATGCGGCCGCCGGGGCAGCGCGGCGTTCCAGATGTAGAAGATGTTCCCGTCGCGATCGGCGTAGGTCAGGTTCGACTCGGTGTGGGCGCGCATCGCCATCGCCGCCGTCCACTCCGCGAGGTTGCGGGCCTTCATCATCGCGAGGAACTGCTCTGCCTTGCGATACTCTTCCCAGCCCGGCGACTTGAGGACGTGCACCTCCGTGTCGGTCCGGTCGATCACCGGTCCGAGCGCCGTGCGCCACACCGTCCGCTGCTCGGTGACCACCCGGGCGCCGCGCTTGACGCGCACCGAGAGGACCTTACGCTCCAGCGGGACCGAGCCGCCATCGAAGAGGACGTGATCGGCGCGCGCGGGATCGAGTCGCAGCGCGTACACCTCCTCGAGGTCGGGGCCGTTGTTCGTGGTCGCCCAGCCGAGGGCCTCGTTGAAGCCGCCGTTGAAGTAGAAGGGGAAGCCGACCCGGAAGTCGCCGTAGAAGTTGACGACACCGGGCACCGTGATCTGCGCCTCGTAGTAGGTGCTGTACCAGTCGCCGCGCCAGCCGATGTGCGGGTTGCGGAGCAGGATCGGGTTGCCCGTCGTGGTGCGACCGGGGCCGAACGCCCACGCATTGGAGCCGATGTTGTCGCGGTTGACCGGTTCCATCGCCGAGCGGCGGCGGGCCTGCGCGCGCTGGAAGCGGCGGACGGCCGGCTCCACCTGCTCATCGACCCAGAGCGCCGCGACGTCGTGCGGCGTGAAGGTCGGCAGGTCGTAGCGGGCATAGACCGCGGGGTGGGTCTCGACCCAGCGGTTCACCGCCGCGGCCCATCCCTCCTGCACCCGCCGCAGGTCGGCACTCAGCTTCGAGTAGGTCGCGACCGCGAGCGCGTGCGTCTCGACGTGGGTGTAGTCGCTCTCCAGCGAGTCGGGGCCGAAGAGCCGCGACAGCTCCCCGCGTGCGCGGACGAGGTTGAGCACCACCATCGGTCCGTGATCCTCGAGCTGGGCCCAGGCGAGGCCGTAGCCCATCGCCCCCATGTCCTCCGCGAGGATGTGGGGGACTCCGTGCGCGGTGCGGCGGATCTCGACCCGCGACGGGTAGTCGGGCGTCGGGGACTGGAGGGCGGCGAGGAGGAGGAGAGCGAGCATGGAACTCTGAAAGAGAGAAGAGAGAAGAGAGAAGAGAGAAGCGAGAAGCGAGAAGCGCGTCTCCCGAAAGCTAGCCCCCCCCGGTTCAGGCGTGGGCCGCGCGTCGCTGCAGCATGCCGGTGGCGACGAACAACACCGCCGGGATGCAGAGGACGCCCCAGACGAGGTAGGCCTGCGCGTCGACGCCGCGGCCGATCAGCGCCAGCGACGCCGCCATGCACGCCAGGCTCAGCACGCCCCCCGTCAGCGGTCGGAGCCAGCCCAGGAGGTATCCGGCGGAGAATCCGAACGGGAAGAGCGCGAGGTAGAGCCATTCGCGGGCGCCGTCGGGGCCGGTCCCCGACTCGCCGACGACGATCAGCATCAGCGGCATGATGGCGGCGAGACCGCCAAGGCGGGCGGCCCAGTGGAGGAGGCGAGTGGCGGGGGCGGGCGAGGTCGTCATGGGTCAGCGGCTCCGGTGGCGGGGTGGGGGCTCCCGGGAGATGCGCAGGAACCCCGCCCGGGGCGACAGGGCTCGTCCTCCCGCACCACCCCCACGACCTCAGCCGGAGCTGATGACCTTCGCCGGCACCCCCGCGTCGCGCAGGGCGCGGAGGAAGCCATCGCGATCGTCGGGGGAGATCAGGACGCTCCGGTTGGCCCCGTAGCGGATCTCCAGCCGATCGAGCGACCACGCCGGCGAGGACAGCAAGCTCCGGCTCGGCGCGACGCGGGTGATGTCGGCGACGGCGATCCGGAGCCGCCACGGCCCGCCGCGCACGGCGAGCTGGTCCCCCTCGATCGCGTAGTGCGTGGTGCGCATCATCCACACCATCGCGGCACCGGTGCCGATCAGGACGAGGAGCGCGAGGCCCAGTTCCAGCGGAGGAATCCCCTCCCCGACGGAGGCGGCGACCACGATGGCCATCCCGCCAACGAAGAGCGATCCGAAGACCACGCCGACGAGCCAGCCGTCGACCCGGGAAGCGAAGCGTCGTGCCACGGGGTGCGCTCCTTGCCATGGCAGTGTATCGAGGCGCTCCAGCAAATCTACCCCGCAGCCGACGCTCGGCCCCGACTCACCCCTTCCGCCGCCAGCGGCTAAAGGTCTGCCGCGCGGTCGGTTCCGCGACCGCCGTGGGCCGGGGCTCCCCCGGCGGTGCCATCAGGAACGTCACCTCCTCGCCGTCCCACGCCATCACGCCCAGCGAGACGTTCCCCTTCTGCGCGCCGGCGAGGTGCAGGTAGTCGACCGCCACCGGCGTGGTTGTCTCGTCGAGGGCGATCTTCGCATGCAGCATCACCTGGCCGCCGAAGGTGACCTTCACCGTGTTCCCCTTTCCGACGCGCGAGCCGTACGGCAGCCACTCCTCACGCACCGGCTCGCCCCGCGTGACCAGGCGCACCGCCGCCCATTCGCCCTCGAGGCGCTGGAGCATCGGGGTGATCGGGCCGTCGAAGCGGCTCGGGTCGGCCGGCGGCGCGTCGACCTGTGGGCGGGGCGGTGGCGCCGTGCCACCGTCGACGTGCTCCGGGCGCGCCGCGGAGACGCGGGTGAGCCGTTCGAGTGCGTGGCCGCTGCCGGGACTGGTGACGAACGCCGTCGGGCGGGTCGAGCCGACGAGGCCGAGGCAGATGACCAGGGCGTCGCCGTCGCGGGTCCAGATGGCGGCGGCGGTGTTGCCGGCCTCGGGGCCCTCGACGAAGGTGATGTCGAGCCGCATCGGTGTCGTGGTCGTGTCGATCACGAAGGTGCCGTCGTAGTTCCCCTCCGGCGACTCCATCCGGAAGCGGTCGCCGTCAAAGAGCATGCGGGAGCGGGCGATCGCGACGGCGGGGATCTCCTGGCCATCGACCTCGAGCGCATCGAAGCGCCATTCGCCCTCGAGGTCGCGGAGCGCCTCGACGTGGCGGGTGAGCGCCTTCCAGCTCGCGAAGCCGCTGCGGCGGGCGACGACCGACTGCGCATCGGCGAGCTTGAACGTCGCTCGCCGCGCCGCGGCCAGCGAGAGGCCGTTGGCGGCGGGGAGGTGGGTGATGAACTCCTGGGTCGCCTCGTGATCGCCGCTTTTCCAGGCGGCGAGGAGCGCCTTGGCCTGGCGGCGCAGGTGGTCGAGGTTGGGGCGGGACGGGAGTGGCGCGGACATGGAACCTCCATGCATGGCCCGGGGTCCGCAGACAGGCTGCACAAAGGTCGCGTGGGGAGGGCGAGCGAACCGTGCGTGAAGGGGAGTTGGACTCTTTCCGCGGACCCGGTGGCGTCCTTCGCGCCGTGGAAGAGTGTACGTCGTGGCGGGGCGGAGGGGAAGCGGGGGCTACGGCGCGAACATCTCCTGGAGTCCGGAGAGGACCTTCGTGAGGGTCGGGGCTGCTACCAGGCCCATTCCTCCCCGTCGAATCGGGTCGGGGTCCCTTCGTCGAGCATCCCCGCCTGTGCCTCTGCCAGCCCCTCGGCGGCTTCCTCCCACCCCGCGCGCGCGACGGTGGAAGGCCCAGCGATGTTGGCGTCCCTCGGAACGTGGGGAATGACCCTGCGTGGCACGCGTACCTCCTCGATCAGGTGATTCGTGATACCCGTCCGCGCGCACTCCCGAGACGTGTCGGCCGTGCCGCCGTCCGGCTCGTGGGTCGAGGTGCGAATGGAAAGTATTGAAACCTGCTCCTCGCGGCGAGCGAGAAGCGATGGAATCGGGCGGGATCGGGGTGGCGGGTGCTGCGGCTGGAGAAGAGGCAAGAGAGGCGTGGCCTACCTGGCCGGGTGAACTCGATCCGATCAGGGAGTCGGCCATGGGTGCACACTGACCCGCTCGATGCCATCGTCGTCGGTCGTGACGACGTAGAGGATCCTAGGACAAACCGCGAAGTCCCGAGCGCGGCTCCGAGGCCGCGTTCATGGGTAAATCTTCGTGTGGTCCGGCACCGCACCCGATGGGGACACTCAGCGGCGCGACCTGTCTTGGGAGGTCTCGAATCGAGACCATACCACCTCGTGCGTTCCGCTTGGCGAGCCTCGTCCCCGCCAAAGGTTCGAACAAGAATGCGCCAAGCACACAACGCCAGCAACTCCGCTCGCACCAACCAGAGTGTGAGCAGAGTGCCGACGCTGACGCACCTCATGCGGCGCTGGGCGGCCTCAGTTGTGTGTATTCGCCGATAGCTACTACCGGCAATTCAACCCAACCGAGCACTCCCAGCAAGTGAGGGCTATGGAATGATCGGCTGGTAGCAGTGATATACGACCCCTGCCCCCCCGACCGTCAAGTGAACCTCCGCGCAGAGTAGGGTGCTGCGATTGGGGCAGTCGGTCCAGAACGAACAGACTGTTTCCTCGTCGGTCTGTTCGCCCACCGATGCAGCAGCACGCGGAGGCGCCAAGAGCGCGGTCGTCGCGCAGACCATAAATCCTGCCATAGCTCCCCAGAACGGCTTGGACACTGGAACCCTCCTTGAATAGTATTCGGGATGGAGAAAGAGGCGGGGAGTCCCCCGCGCGGCACGACTACGGCGATTCGGCGGTGACCTCACGGAGCACGACGCCCGACAGGCAATTCACCACCAGCCATCGACCTCTCACGACACTCCCTGCTTCTGCATCAAGTGGCGCATAGGTACCGGTCGCCCGGACGTTCGACATTCGTCGTACGTTCCCGGCGACCGTCTCGTTTTGCGAGTACTCGGCACGCTGGAGAAGGTACTCGGAGCCTCCAACTCGTACCCGAACGCCGCAAGGCTGACCTCGCTCGTTGGGCTGCGGCCCAGAATCAACGATGAGGGCGTGCGCACCAACTACGCTGCCCCTCAGTTCGGGCGCCGCACGTGCTTGGGTGACCGAACACGCGAGCGTGTTGACGCAGAGGAGAAGGGGCAGATGGATCCTGACCACAGAATCAGGTCTTGCGCAGTTCATCATTGAGTTTCCGCAGACAGGATTGATCGGATGATCTGCTGCAGACGAGGCAGGTCTAACGGCCCGTGAAGGAGCTGGTCGTTGATCAGCACAGTGGGAGTTCCAGGGATCCTGAGGCGCTCGCCGGCCGAAACGTCCTCTGCTATTCTCGCCGCAATTCCATCGCTTTCGCGGCATCGATTGAATTCCGCCGTGTCCACGATTCCCGCACTAAGCGCGAGAACGTCGAAAGGAATAGCGCCGATCTGGCCAGGCTCGTTGAACATCAGGTCGTGATACTCCCAGAATCGACCGGCCTCGCTCGCGCATTCACTTGCCACAGCGGCCGCCTGAGCCGCCGGGTGGATCTGGTTGAGAGGGAAGTGCCGAAACACCAACGCGACTTCGTCAGGGTACTGCTGTCGGATGCTGTCAAGGATCGGTTGAAGCGCGGCGCAGAATGGACACTGGAAGTCCGAGAACTCCACTATCGTAACCGGCGCATCCGGGCGACCAGCCCTTTGCCCATGCGCTGCATAGCTCTGCCAATCTGGGATGGACATGGCCAGAGGCGCCGCAGGCGCTGCAACTGAGTGTGCGAGGACGCGGTCAAAAATCACGACACCGGTGATCACTAGTGCACATAGCGCCACCGCGACTGTCGCTACTGCCTCGAGCCTTTGCTTGGACACGATCCAGTCACCCTCTTTCAACGATGGTTAACTGCCCTCTTGCCACCAGTCACCGCAGGGCTGGAAGAGGGAATACCCGAAAATGTGGGAGAGGATCGTTGAACTGCATCAAGAGTTGCGAGCCGCACACCAAGATGCTGACAACCCCTTCTGGTACGCGCCACGAACGCGTATAGCGACCTGTCTGACGATCGTACTCGTCGATCAGGCGACCCGCATCTGCCGACTCTCCACCGAAAAGCAAATAGACGGCACGAGGACCCACCGCGACACTTCGTGCTCCTCTCGGCGCCTTCGGATCGACACGCGCCGCAGTGTACTGCTTCTTGTCACCCACCTTGAGCGTCAACACCTTCGGAAAGGGAATTGCTTCGACGCCTTCGTGCCACTGCATTTCTCCGGTCGGCGTTACGGTCGCGAAGCTCCCGCTGTACACAAAGGCAATCGCGGCACCTCCATCGGAAGCCTGGCCAGCTACGGCTTGACGACTTACGACCGGAACATCCATCTGCTCAGCACCGAGTGGAGTGGTTGCCAGGAGGCCACCGGCAGAATCGACAATGATGGCGAAATCTGTGTGGGATCCACCAAGGAGCATGAATCGCTGGCCGGACAGAGCTAACATCCGGTGATTTTGACTAACGACGGGGATCGTGCGCAACGGACTTCCGAGAGGAGACAATTCGAGTATTCGGGCGTTTGGTGGGTCGCGCAGTACGATTCGTCCGTCGTCACGAACCCTCAGCTCGGTAGGGTTGCGGTACTCTCCCGGACCAGCGCCCGATCGTCCGACCTGCCATCTGAGCACCCCGGTCGAGCTGAACGCCTTGAGCCGCATGTCTCCGTAGTCGAACACCAAGAATCCCCCGGACCCGCAGGCTGCGAGTCCCGGGTCAAGCAAGACATCATTCCCGGGCCCGCCAATCCTAGTGACCTCGCCGCCCGGGAAGGGAAGAATCGAACGTTGGGCTTGGCCAGCTAAACCTCCGGCAAAGGGTAGCATGCCAGCGCATGCTGCCACAAAGAGGCACCTACAGTGGGCGAGACGCCAAGGCATCGGGAGCCCCCTGGGTGCCGAATAGAACCGGGACGAGGTCACTGAGACGCTCAATGGCATCTCCCATAAGAATCGCGTGGACTCTACCACGCTTTTGGACAATGACGACTGGCTGGGACCACCCGGCCCGACGTGACTCGTTGAGCCACCTACCTCCAACGTCTTCCACGAGCTCGAACTCGATACCGAACCCCGATCGAATACTGCGCACGATGGAGTCAGACCCGAGTGGGAGAACGCTAACACCTTGAACGCGCACTCCGCCTTCTCGCACCAATCGGTTTAGAACCGAGAAGCCGTCAGCCGTGATAGTACAAGTGGCAGGATTGAACACGACCACAACTTGGGTTCCAGTACCAGCCAGAAGGGGTGAGTCACGCATTCGTGTTTGGTCGGACACTTCTGCAGGCGGTGACGAGCACGCCAGCATGCATCCTGCAAACAAGGCGCGGACTAGACGTGAACTGCGTGCCGCAATCAACCACACGCGTGGCACTGGCGCCTCAAGCGAGCCCGGCATCAAGTATGCGGCGCGTCAGGGGATAATTGGCTGGTAGCACGTATACACAACTCCAGCGCCGCCCGGATTGAGGTGGACCTCGGCGCAGACCTGAGTTTGACGGTTCGGACATGAAGTCAAGGTCGAACACACTGTGTCCTCATCCGTGAACTCAACGGCTGTGGCGGAAACAGGCCGAGAAACGAACGACACGATTCCGAGCCCAAACAGCATGGATCCCAAGAGCAGCAGCCTGCGAGACATTGGACCTCCGATGGGAAGCGTGGTCGGGTAGTTGGAGCGTGGCGCTGGAGTTCGCAAGCACAACCGAACGCACCACTACGGAATGAGGCGCTGGTAGCAGTTGTACGCGATAGTTCCTTCGCCAGGTTCCGGAACTGGAACCGTAACAACAGCGCAGACCTGAGCCCCGAGGTTGGGGCATTCCGTCTGCTGACATACAGTCGAGTCTGTCTGTGTTACGACTTCTGCTTGGGCAGGGAATGCACTGGCTCCAGCGGCCATCGCAGCTACAGTCAGGACCAACCCGAAGAGTTTCCGCACTTTGTCCTCCAGATAGAGTGTCTGATCGATCAACTGTGTGAGCCCCGAGGGACTACCATCGATAGCGTGGTACGCCGATGGCCCTTCGTGGTAGGTAAAGATCGTACAAACCTGCGACTTTCAACGCTACGATCGCCTCGCCAGCTCGCCTACCTTGCTGAAGAGTGGCGAGGCTCAGCGAAGCGTCCGCGCGTCTCTCCAAAAGTGCAGACGTGCCGAACAACTGGAACTGTGACTGTTGCTAGGTTTGTCTTCGTCCACGTCTTCTGCGGCGCGAGCGCGACGAGGATCACCCGCCCACGCCCTCTCTCCCACCCCGGAGCGCCTCCTCCAGCGCAACCCGCTGCTCCGCCACCCACCTGAGGAGCACATGGAGCTTGCGGACGCCGAGTTGCTTCCTGGCCTCAGCGAGGTGGAAATCGACGCCTCGCTTGCCGAGTCCCATCTCCTCGGCGACCTGCGCGCGAGTGTAGCCATCGTGCATCAGCAGGAGCACTCGGATCTGGCGCGGCCGGAGCACGACCCCATCAATCGGGACCGACGCCCGACTGAGCTTGGCGGCAGGCTTCTGGTTGGGAGGGGCCGATCCGAACCGGCGGCCCTGCAGGGCCGCTTCGATCGCGAGGCGCAGCTGCTGCGTCCCGACTCCCTTGAGTAGAAACGCGTCCGCACCGGCATTGAATGCGGCCCGTTCGAACGCGGCGGACTCGTGCGCCGTGAGGACGATGATTCTGGGCGCGATCAGTCCGCGGTCGACTGCGTGCTTGATCACGGGGAGAGAGCTGGTTCCACCAAACGTGACATCCAACACGACCACCTGCGGGCGGGTACGCGCAATCGTCCCCACGAGATTCTCGAGGATATCAACCACACCGACGATATCGAAGTACGGTCGGAGACACTCCGCGATCCCTTCGGCAACGACCTTGTGGTCATCCGCCACCAAGACCGTGGCGCGGGGGGATGACGGTGACCTCATCTCCGTGGCACCGTCGCGACCACGGTCGTTCCCGCCTCTTCGGCGCTATCGATCCGCAGCCGACCACCAAGCATTTCGACCCGTTCGTGCATGCCGCGGAGGCCGAACGCGCGTCGACGATCGACCGCGGCAGCGATCCCCGGTCCGTCATCCCGCACGATGAGCTCCGCCTGCCGCGCCGACACTTGGAGGACCAGCTCCACATGTGCCGAGGCGGCATGCTTCACCACATTGGTGATCGCCTCCTGTGCGACCCGGTAGAGGGCCACGGCCACCTCCCGCTCCAGTCCGCTCTCCGGGGGCACGTCGCTTGACACAGTCCACTGCCCATCACTGAGCTGTCGTCCGGCGAGATCCCTTAGTGCTTCCGCGAGGTTCATCTGGTCAATCGCTGGAGGGTGGAGGTCATGCGCGAGCGACCGCAGGTCGGCGAGTACCGTCTCGAGGGTGGCGTCGGCTGTCTCGACCCGACCAGACTGGGATTGGAGGCGCACCGACCAGAGTCGCTGGACGATGTCGTCGTGCAGCTCGCGCGCGATCCGACCCCGTTCGGCTTCCTGGGCGCCGAGCAGCTGATGGCCGAACGCCCGGGCCTGCCGAACGGCCTGCCGCTGATGCCACAGAAACGCAGCAGCGACTACGACGATCAGCGCGCTCACGGACAGCGCGCTGAGGGTCAGGACCCAGACGAGGAGGGACGGCGTGGAATCCACAGGAGTGCCAGGGTGTACGGGGTCATGGCAACAATACTGAAGACGGAAGTGGCCCGGTACAGGGTACGCGCCAGGTCTCGGTCGCTGAGGGCCACGACGGCCGCCACCGGATCGAGCACCGCCGTGGGGGCATGCACGAGCAGGACCCCCAGGCCGACCATCACGGCCGGGTCGCGGAGCGGTCTCGTTGCGAGCTGGCCCAGGCGGACCACGATGAGGACCGCGCCACCGCCGGTCATCAGCAGATGCATCAGGGGCTTTGCGACCAGCGAATAGTCCCTCGTGACTCCTGCCACCACCGTGATCACGAGCCAGGCGACCACATATAGCAGCGCAGCCCCTCGGAATCCCCGCGCCCATCGATGGTCTCGGGCGAGCTCCCCGAGGACGATCAAGCCGGCGCCGCAGTAGATCGGCAGGGTCAGGTGCGCGAAGGCGGCGTTAGGGATGCCTCGAAGCCCGAGGGTCATCATGGAGATGTTGAGCGTCAAGGCCAGGGCGAGAAAGCCCACAAACCCACGCCAGGGGGCCGGAAGGCCCCTCAGCCGACCCAACCCGGCGATGACAGGCATCGCCGGGGCCAACGCTGCCACGAACAGGACTGCTCTGGGGATCGAAAGGCTCACGGCGCTCGAGTCAGGGGGCTGTCGGAGTCGCACTCGGGTGGACAGGGCCAGGCATAGTCCAGAATGATCCCGGAGGTCATGTCCTTCCCTGCGTCGTCTGTTGCCAGAAGGATGATGGTCGGGAGGTCTTCGTCGTTCACCCCGAGGTACAGACGGACCCTGCCCGCTCCCGCCTGGTCACAGAGCTCGCGAATGAGGTCCGAAGGATAGCTCCACGCCAGGATGGAGAGCAGGTCGGCCTGGCGAGCCCGCTCCACAAAACGGGTGGCGTCCTGCAGGGAGATGGGGCCAGGGGGCTGGGTCGGCATCGGAGTCTCCGGTCGAGTGAGGTTGATCCTGCACGGTGAGCGGAGTTATCGCGCACAAGTCATAGTGGCTCAACTGTGACTTGTGCTAGGTTGCAGAAGTGCACACGCGAGTGTGCTCCAGCAGTGATGGACCAGATTGAGCGCTCAGCAGCGAGTCGCGCTGTGGGAAGTCACCCCCAGCCGTGTCCGGACACGGCTGGAGGCGACCGGGGTCCTGATCAGCTCGCACGTCGCTCCTCCGCATCGGCGACGGGAGTCGGGGGGAGCAGCCGATCGGTCGTCACGCTGCCCTCGGGATCGGGGACGGCCGAGCGGGAGCGACTGGCCCGCGTCGGACCCTCGAGGGTGCGAATCCGCTCCCAGGTGTCGCGCAGCCCGGGCTCCTGCCGCAGGCGGGGCCGCTGCAGGCCATCGAGCAGCCGCACCTGCTCGGTGAGGGCGTCGCCGAGCTCGCGCAGCTCCCCGCGCGCCACCATGTGGCTCCGGCGGCTGGTGGTCGCCACCTCGCCGACCTGCTCGAGTTCGCCGAGCGCGACGCGGAGATCGTCCAGCAGCGTCTCGCCCAACCCGACGGCGATCAGCCGCTCGCGCGCCCCCTCGCCCGCGGCGTGCATCGCCCGCGCTGCCGCGATGAAGGCGAGGTACGGGGCGTTCCCGCGCGGGACCCGGAACCCGCCCGGCACCGCAAGCTCCTCCTTGAACGCGACCTCCGCGGTGGCGCCAAGATGCCGGAGATGGTCGGCGTGGATCCGGGCGCGGAGCTCGCGGCGGGCCCGCGACGCGGTCGCCCGGTCGGCGCGACCCTGACGCTCGGTCAGGGCGAGGGTGTCGGCGCGTGACAGCAACTCCTCCAGACGCGAGACCACGCCACTCCAGCTCGCGTCGGTCGACGGGTAGGCCCGCGCGAACTCCAGCGCGCGGCGAGCCATCGTCAGTTTCCTGCGGATCAAGCGGTCCATGATGCACCTCACGACGGTGATCCACGATCGGCATGGATCGGTGACGAACCCGTGAACGTCGGTCGCCGTCCGATCGCCGGCGGCCGACACCCCTATGCACATGGATCGTGCCAGAATCCCGTTCGTGGGCCGAACACGCCGAAGATGGTTCCAGCAATCGTGCAACTCGTTGCGCGGCAACACCCGGTCCGGCTCGGCACCACGGAATGACGGGCACGCGCGCCACGCGTCGGGAAGGGGCGCCAAAGCAGAACTGTAAATATTTCGGGGAAAAGTGTCCGGCCACGAAGACAGGGGATGCCGGTTCGCCGCCGCGCATGACCGCGTCGCAGGTGTGCATGACACTGTCGCCGGGACGCGTGGCCCCGTCGCGGGCGCGCGTGACGCTGTCGCAGAGACGCATGCCACCGTCGCAAGGACGCATGCCACCGTCGCAGGCACGCGTGACCCCGTCGCAGGCGCGCGTGACGCTGTCGCAGGCACGCGTGACCCCGTCGCAGGCGCGCGTGTCGCCGTCGCAGGCACGCGTGACGCTGTCGCAGGGACGCATGACCCCGTCGCAGGCGCGCGTGACCCCGTCGCAGGCGCGTGTGACCTCGTCGCAGGGACGCATGACCCCGTCGCAGACGCGCGTGACTTCGTCGCAGGGACGCATGTCCCGGTCGCTGGGACGCTCGGCGGCCGCGCGGGCGCGACCGGTCCCGGCATCGGCCCCCGCCCCCGCGCACCGGGACGTAGATTCCGAACATCCCCAGTCCCGGCGACCGACGGGAGGACCGATGCGACGCCCCACGCACACCCTGGTCGGGATCATCCTCGGCGCACTCGCCCCTGGCCTGCCCCTCAGCGCCCAGGCGCTCCCCGACTCGACCCAGACCTGGCTCGTCGGTCGGCACGAGACCGCCCGGGTGATCCTCGAACCGCTGCCGATCGCGGCGGACCTGGCCCGCGCGGCGGACCGTTCCAGGCCGACCGACGAGAGGATCGACCACCCGGTCGCGCACCTGGTCACCGACCTCCCCGTCCACCTGGGCGAGGGGTTGCTGGCGCCGGGGAGCTACGTGGTCCGGGTCCGCGTCGAGGGCACGACGCCGATACTCGACGTGCAACCGAGCGACGGACCGGGGGCGGTCCGCTCCCCCGGCGACAGCGCCGTGACTGCAATGCAGTTCCCGGGCGCGCGGTCAGCCCGGCGCGGCGCCGAGCCCGTGATCCGGATCGAGACGCTGCGACTCGATACCGACACGCTCAGCTTCGTCGATCGTTCGACCCCGCAGATGTCGATCACCGAGATCCGGATGCAGCCCGCCACCACCTCGGAGCTGGTGGTGATCCTCGGTCGCTGGTCGTGGCGGGTCCCGATCCGGGCGAGGTGACCGGGCCGGGCGTCACCCCTCTCCCCGCCCCGCCTCCACGTGCCGACGGAAGTTGTCGAGGATCGCCTGCCAGCCCTGCCGCTGCTGCTCGACCGGATGGACCGTCTCGGCGTCAAAGGTCACCCGGACCTGGATCCCGCCCGTGGTGGGCGCGAACTCGATCCGCGCCATCCGGTCGCCGAAGCGGTACTCGATCAGCTCGTGCTCGACGATCGTGGTGTAGGTCCCCGCGAAGTCGAACCCCATGCTGCCGTCGCGCGCCTCCATCCGCGAGGTGAACGTCCCGCCGACCCGGAAGTCGACCGACGCGGACGGCGTGTGCCAGTCGTCCGACGCCGCGTTCCACTGGGTGATGTCCTCCGGCGCGGAGTAGGCGCGCCAGACCTCGGCGAGCGGAGCGGCCACGACGGTGTCGACGGTGATCTGCATGGGGGGATCCGATGGAAGGAGGTTCATGAACTCAGGACGACACCCGGGCTGGTCGCTTCCGTCGCGCCTTCTTGGGCCGGACAATGACATCGACCTCGCGACCCAGCAGGTCGAGCAGGGCGAGAAGCTGACCGAGCGACTTGTGCCCGGGCTCCGGGTCGAGCAGACGATACAACTGGGTCGGCGAGGTGCCAAGATGTCGCGCAAGCTCGCGCTTGCCGAGTGGGGAGTCGGTCACCCCCTTGCGGGCCTCGACCGACAGCTTGTGCAGGAAGAGGTCGCGAAGGTACTCGGGCTCCTGGGCGATCTCCCGCACCGAGTCGACATGCATCGACTCCTCGACCCCGGAGCGCAGCCGGTACGTGAATGCCTCGCGCCCCAACTCCGGATCGATGATCAGCTCCTCGATCGGGTCGTCACGGGTCGGCTCCACCGGGAGTCGCGAGTACGGCACCTCATACGCCCGCCGACCCGCGCGCACCTCCACCGCCCGCTTGCGTGCATTCGCTGTCGCCTTCGTGATCTTCATAGCTTGCCCTCCTCCCGCAACTCGGCGATGAGCCGCCTGATCCGCGCGGTGATGGTTCCCGCCATCTCGATGTCGTGTTCGAGATCCCACTTCACGACCAGCACCCCGTCGCGATACACATGAACGTGCCGGGGGGAGTGATCCCCTACCCAGGTGAGAAAGACGTAGCCCCCGCGGCGAACCTTGCCCATCGTAAACGTTACCAACCCCGGTAACACTTCGCAACTTCTGGAACGGCGCGCCCATGGCCACTCCCCCGGCGCTACCTTCATCCGATCCCCGCCCCATCACCCCGGGAGTCCGCGATGCCCCTCCGCCCCGCCACGGCCTGTCTCCTCCTCCTTGCTGCCTGCGCCGCCGAGGCGCCCGAGGCCAACGCCCCCGCCGAGCCGGTGGTGCTGGCCGCCGACACGGCGGGGGTCGCGAAGGTCGACCACATCATCGTCGCGATCGACTCGCTGGAGCGCGGGATCGCGCTGATGGCGGAAGCCACGGGCGTGACGCCGACCTTCGGCGGCGTGCACCCCGGGCGCGGGACCCAGAACGCGCTGATGGCGCTGGGACCGCGCACCTACCTGGAGCTGATCGCCCCCAACCCGGCCGACCCCGAGCGTGGCGCCGAGCGGGTGACCGAGTACGCCGGGTTCCGCGCGCTGACGCCGTCGGGGTGGGCCGCCCAGAGCATGGACGCGCAGGCGATGCACGAGACCTTCCTCGCGCGCGGACTGGCCGACAACGGCGTCGCCCCCGGTTCGCGGGTCACCACCGCGGGCGACACGCTGCGCTGGGCCACCATCGCCCCGTGGCCCGAGGACGTCGACTGGTCGGTGCTGCCGTTCTTCATCGAGTGGGTGGCCCCCACTCCGCATCCGGCGACGACCACGCCGACCGGCTGCACCCTTGCCGCGCTGCAGGTCATGACCCCCGATGCCGATACCGTGCGCGCCCTGCTGCGCACCGCCGAGCTCGCCGTCGAGGTGTCCCGTGCCGACAGCAGCGCGCTGCGCTTCGAGCTCGACTGCCCCACGGGGCGGGTGACGATCGGGGAGTAGGGCGTCCTCGTCGGGTACCGCCCTCTTCCCCCTGGAGATGCCCATGCCACCCCGTGCACTCATCACGATCCTCCTCCTCACCGCCTGCGGCGGTGCCGCCGAATCGCCGGCGTTCGCGACGCGCGACAGCGCCGGCATTACCATCGCGGAGAACCGCACCGAGGCGGTGAGCGCCACCTGCCGACTCGATGCCGACCCGGTGGTGCGGATCGGCGGCAGCGATGCGCCCGAGGACCAGTTCCTCTACCGGGTCATGGGTGCCAGTCGCCTGAGCGACGGACGGATCGCCGTTGTCAACCAGGGGACCCAGGAAGTCCGTTGGTACGACTCGACCGGCACGCTCGTGGGCCGCGCCGGTCGCGAGGGGAGCGGGCCGGGCGAGTTCAAGGAGGCATTCCTGATGGTCCGCCTCCCCGGCGACACGCTCTGGGTCGGCGACTACCGGCCATGGCAGTGGCACCTCTTCGGACCGGACATGACCTTTGCGCGCAGCGTGATGATGACGCCGGCGGAGGCCAACTCGCCGCGCGTGTTCGCAATCATGGACGACGGTCAGCAACTATTCGGCAACAGCGGCAGTCTGGGCCCCCGCGCGCCATGGGCGATGGATTCGTTCATGGTCCGCCGCTACGCGCCGACGGGGACGCTGCAGGACACCGTCCTGGCCGTGCCCGCCGGGCGGATGGGACAAACGGTGGAGGCACCGGGAGCGATCTGGATGAGACCGTGGTTCGAGGGGTCCGCCCACGTCGAGGGCACCGGTGATCGCGTGGCAGTGGCGACCTGGAACGAGCCGGAGCTGGTGCTGTACCGCGTCGGGATGGCGCTCGAACCCACCCTCATTGTCCGGTGGACCACGGGCGACCGCACCATACCCGAGGACGCCGTGCGCGCGGCACGCGAGGCCCTCGCGACACGCTACCCCGACCTGTCGCCGGAGATGCAGGCGATGATGATCGACCCAATGCTCGATCCAAAGCGACCAGTTGCCGATGTCTATCCGGCGGTCACCGGCCTCGTGATGGGACGGGACGGCCGGATCTGGGTCCGCGAGTACGCCGAGGAGGGAGCCGACACCCGCCGCTGGCTCGCGTTCTCCGCCGAGGGGCGCGCCCTCTGCCGTGCGGAGTTCCCCGCCGTCGAGGTCGCCGAGATCGGCAGCGACTACCTGCTCGCCAAGACCACCGATGCGCTCGACGCCGAGCAGGTGGTGCTGTACCGGCTGCGGGCGGAGGGAAGCGAGTAGGATCGAGTCAGCGCGCGGGAATCACGACCAGGATCCCCGAGCATCGCGAGCCGAATGACCTTTCGCCCCGGGCGGGTTCACCCGCCGGCGGTGCCGAGCGGCGGCTTCAGCCGCCGACGGCCACACCCACGCCCGCCGCGCACTCTCACCGCACCGCAAACCTGATGTTCTGCTCCATCCGGTACACCACCGGCCGCCCTTCCCGGGTCGCGGGCCTGAAACGCGTGTGCCGGATGGCGAACACCGCGGCGTCGCTGAAGCGCTCGTCTGGCGAGGCGACCACCCGGACGCTGGCCGAATCGACCCGGCCCGCACAGTCCACCACGTACTGCACGCGCACCACGCCACCGGTTCCCGCCCGCCGCAACGCCGCCGGGTACACCGGCGCCGGGCCGGAGGTGCGCCTGGGTCGCACGGCCTCGGTCGTCGCGGAGTCGGCGACCCTTGCGCCACACGAGGTGTCTCGCGCCGCGGGCGCCTGTGCCGCGACCATGCTCGGCGCCGCGAGCACTGCCGCGACGAGCAGGAACAGATGCGGCGCGGCAGTGGCGCGGGCGGGCGAACCGCTGCCGCGGTGTGCGTCGGGCTTCATGGCGTCCTCCCGGTCACCCGGATCGGGGTCGGCGGTGACAACGGCCCCAGCGGCGTCTCGATCTGGGGCGTGAGTTCGAGCGTCACCCGCGTCGGGTCGTTGCGGAGCCCGGCGATGCCCGCGGCCAGGTTGACGATCTCCTGCACGCCCCCGCCGAAGAACTCGCGCAGGTCGAGGTGTACCCGCAGCGGGATCGTGACCGGCTGGCCGGCCGGGAGGGTGTAGCTCGTGTCGAGCACGCCGCGCACGGTCTCGCGCCCATCGAGCAGGAGCAGCCACTCCATCCGGGCCAGTCGCGCGTCGGTGCGATTCGTGCCGGGGTTCGCGGCACCCACCCGGGCGGTGAACTCGAATGGCGCGTTCCCGCGACCCACCGTCGTGACCAGGGTCGCGACCTCCGTGGCGGAGAGGTCGCGGTAGCTCGCGATCCGCGCCAGCGGCACCCCGGCCAGCCGGGCGTCGGCGATGCCATCGAGCGAGAACGCCACCTGCGCGAGCGCCGCGTACTGCTGCAGCGCCGCGCAGCCGACCGCGCCGAGCAGGAGGCCGACGAGCAGTGCGATCCGCCGACCCCGGCTCACCCCTCCGGCTCCTTCGGCTCCCAGAGCTCCACCTTGTTGCCGTCGGGGTCCATGATCCAGGCGAACGTCCCGTTGAAGTCAACGTCGGGCCCCTTGATCGGCTCGATCCCCGCCGCCTTGAGCTGCGCGAGCAACCCCGCCATGTCATCGACCCGGTAGTTGATCATGAACGATGCCGTGCTCGGCGCGAACCACTTCGTGTCCGGCGCCGCCGTCGACCAGACCGTCAGCCCCTTGTCGTCGGCGGTGTCCTCGGGCCAGCGCAGGATCGCCCCGCCCCAGGACTCGATCGTGATCCCGAGGTGCTGCTCGTACCAGGCGGCCAGTGCCTTGTGGTCGCCGGCGCTCTTGATGAAGACGCCGCCGATGCCGGTCACGCGTGCCATGGGTGCTCCTTGGTGGGATCATCGAGTGTCACCCCGAGCGCAGCGAGGGGAGGGAGCGCTGGGGATGGTTCCGCCCCCTCGCCTTCGGCTCGGGGTGACAACCGCGCTAGCCGCGGATTTCATCCTCCCGCTTCCGACTCAACGCATACGCCGAGACCAGCGTCAGCACCACCCCGACCGGGAGCGGCTCCAGCGTGGTGAAGGCGATGTTCACCAACGGATTCTGGTAGCTCTCCGCGAATTCCGCCATCTTCGCCGACAGCGCGGCCACCTCGGCCTCGCTCTGCCCCTCGGCGCGGGCCTTCTCGATCTCGGCGGCGGCGTACGTGTCGGCGAAGTCCGGGGCGAAGCCGTAGTAGATCACCTCCCACGTCGCCACGTACCCCACCACCCCGAGCAGCATGATCAGGGAGCCGACCGTGACCGCGCGGCCGAAGCGGACCGTCCCGCCCGCGACGTTGTCCCGGTAGGAGCGGACCCCGAAGTAGATCATCAGGAACGCCACCACCATGGTGGTGTAGCCGATGAGCTGACCGTACTCGAGACTGAAGCCGTCGAAGAGCCACATCGTGAGGGCCAGCATCCCGCCGAGGAGGCCGGCGGCGATGAGGCCATAGGTGAGGACGATCCTGCGCATGGGTGCTCCCGTGGTGGAATGGAGCGGACAGGATAGGGCGCGGGGGCCCGGTCAACCATCGCCCGAAAGGACGATTTGGGTGCGTTTCGGGCGAACATCACCCGAAGGGGTGACCCCCGCGGGTCACGGGATCAGCCGGAGCGCCTTCCCCTGCTGGACCGCCTGGGTCCGGCGGCGGACCTCGAGCTTCTCGAAGACCCGGCTCGAGTGGGTCTTCACCGTGTTGACCGAGACGAACAGCCGCTCGGCGATCTCCTGGTTGCTGAGCCCGGCGGCCATCAGGTCGAGGATCTCGAGCTCGCGGGGGGTGAGGCCGAGGGCGTCGACCCGGGCCTCGTCACGAACGAACTCGGCGGGAGCGGGGACCAGCACCTCGACCTCGCGGACGACCACTTTCGGCGTCGGCCGGGTGAGGCGCAGGCCGAGCCAGAGGCCGGTGCCGGCGAAGACCACGGCCACGAGTCCGCCGTAGATCGCCATCGAGTGCTCGATGATGATCCAGCGGAACTCGACCAGCTGCAGCACGGCGATGAGGACCGCGCCGACGAGGCCGTAGAGGAGGACGTCCCTGCGCATGGGGGGATTCTGGCGGGGGGGTGGCGCGGAGGCAATTCCACGACCTGTCACCCTGTCCGGGTGACCAACGTCACCCCTGACAGACCCCCTGCACCCGAACCCAAGGAGGATCACCATGGCGCCCGATGCCTGGACCGCCAAGGACGAGCGACAGTACGAACATGTGCGCCAGAGCGAGCGCGAGCGCGGTCACTCGGATCAACGCGCGGCGGAGATCGCCGCCCGCACGGTGAATGATCAGCGCCGGCGCGAGGGGCGCACGCCGCACGAGCGCACGATGGGGACCGGCAATCCCCACACCTCCCTCGAGGAACGGACGGTCGATCAGTTGCAGAACCGGGCCCGCGAGCTCGACATCAGCGGCCGGAGCAGCATGCGCAAGCAGGAGTTGATCGAGGCGATCCGGGCGCACTAGGCGCTAGGCCTTCGTCGGTGTCTCACCCGCCGACCGCAGGATCTTCGCCATCGCCTTGCCGCGCGCCAGCTCGTCGATGAGCTTGTCGAGGTAGCGCACCTCGCGCATCAACGGTTCCTCGATCTCCTCGACGCGGACGCCGCAGACCACCCCGGTGATCAGCGCCCGCGCCGGATTCATCTGCGGCGCCTCGGCGAAGAACTGCTCGAAGTTCGTGCGCGCGGCGAGCTGCGCCTCGAGCTGCGCCTGGCTGTAGCCGGTCAGCCAGCGGAAGATCTCGTCGACCTCCGCCTTGGTGCGCCCCTTCTTCTCGGCCTTCGCGATGTAATGGGGGTACACCCCCGCGACGGCCATCGTGTAGATCCGGTGCTTCGCGGGCTCGGGCATGGTGGCCAGGATCTCCATCGAGAGGGGTCAAGTCGGGGAGCGTGTGCCGGGCGGCTGAAGCCGCCGCTCGGCACGACCGGCGGGTGAACCCGCCCGATCCGGCCCGCTTCAACGGGCGTCCTTGCCGAGCAGCGGCTTCAGCCGCTCGCGACCGAGGACTCCAGTAGGGATCGGAGCCGGAAGGTATCACCGGATCCCGCCCTTCGAGGATCATCGGTCGGACTCAGCCATCCACGCGCACGAACCGCCAAGTGAAGGTCTCCGTGATGTTCCCCGATTGCCGTGTGAAGCTTCCCTGGAGCAGGTCGGGGTCGGTGGCCTGATGCCAGCCCCCGGTAGGATCGGCAAATGGGGAGGTGATGAGCCAGGAGGCAGCCGTCGAGATGACGTGGACCTGCGGGGACGGATTCTGGGCACTGATGCAGGGCTTGTTGAGGATCTGGATCCCGTTCACGAATGCCCCGGCCCGATACCAGAGTCCCCGCGCCGGAGGCGTTCCGGCGGGAGGGTTGGGGTCCTCGCCGGTGGTGTCGAGCCACTGCGTCCCGCTGCCCCCCTGGGTCGAGAGGTCGAGCTGGATCACCGGTGCGACGTAGTTCGCGCAGGGCACGTTGTTCACCAGCGTGAGCTGGCCGGCGGCCACACGATGCACGACCGACGAGCCCTCCGAGATGTCGGGGACGAAGCGGACGCCGGTCGCGGTGATCGTCAACTGTCGCTGGAAGTTCGGCGTGGCGTCCGTGAGCGTCCCGGTGACCTCGCCGACCCAGGCACTGGCCTGCTGGCGCACGTGCACGGTGTCGACGGCGAGCTCCCGCGTGCCTGTGGCATCGAGCAGTCGGGCCACGACCTCGTAGGCGCCGAGCTGGGCATAGGTGTGCGAGGCATTCGTCAACCCGAGATTGTCGCTCGTCTGGCCATCGCCCCAGTCCCAGGCGATCCGGAACCCGTCATCGGGCGGCAGCTGCACCGACGCGGTGAAGTCGACATCAAGATCCTGGCTGGTGAGGATCACCTGGTCCGGGGTGACCTCGAATGGCGCGTAGCCGACGTTGGCGACCGCCACCGACAACTGTCGGAGCGCACCACCGACCTCCTCGATGTGGGTCGAGATGGTCCGCAGAAGTCCGGTTCCCGGCGCGGCCGCGCCGACGCCGAGGTCGGTGACAATCGAGACCGGCTCGCCGTTGGTGCGGGCCAGTTCCACGCCGCTCGGCAGGTGGAAGGTCGCCTTCTGCACCAGGACGCGGACTTGGGCGCCCTGCGCGCGGGCAATCAGGTTGTCGAGCGTCGCCGTGGTCCAGACCTCGTTCGGATGGGGACGGATCTCCGCGTCGACCGCCGGCAGTCCTGCCTGCGCCGCCAGCGCTTCGTTCGCCGCCAGCCGTTCGGAGAGCGAGACGTTCATCCTCGTCAACTCGGTGAGCACCCCGTCGAGGGCGGAGAAATCGGCGATCGTGCTCCCAACGGGTACCAATCCCCCCGAGGCGAACGTGAACGGCGCATAGCCGACGGCGCCGATGCCCACCGAGACCGGGGCCGACGCGGACGGGACTTCGACCGTCATGCCGTTCCCGTCCGCCGAGGTCACCAGCGCCGCGCCCGGCATGCTCAGCCCCGGCTGCGGGAAGGTGAACAGCGCCGGTCGCTGCGCGAAGCGCATCCAGGCGACGAGGTTCTGGTGCACGATCTGGTCACGTTGCGCCTTGGGCAGTTGGTCGAGCTTCGGCCCGAGGCGCCCGAGGGTGGCCAGCAGCTCCGCCGCGATGGCATCCTGGGCCAGCTCCACCGCCGCAAGTGGCCCGGGTTCGGCATAGAAGCCGGGAATGTCGAGCGGCTTCACGAAGCCGTCGAAGCGCGGCGCCGACGGGACCGAAGCGACCCACTGCAGGCCGGCGATGCCGGCACCGACCCCGTCCGGGTGTGACGCCGTCCCGTGATCCGCGATCGACCACCGATTGAGGGTCGCCTGGGTGAGCGACATGATGTCCAGCAGGATCGGCACCACCTGGGACTGCGGATCGTCCTGCAGGGTCGCCACACCGGCGCGAACGGTCCCCACCGTCGCCGGATCGGGCAGCAGGTCACCCCGCAGATGGGCCGTGGCCACGACGACCGAGCCCGCCTTCCGCTCGATGGTGGTCAGCAGCTCCGAGACCCCGCGCACTGGATCGTGGAGGGCAAGGAAGACGAGGTCGTTGGGGCCGGCGGAGACCGGAACCTCCAGGGTCATCAGCCCGTTGCCGCGCATGGCGCCGGTCTGTACCAGGAGCGGCGGACCCAACACGGTGAAACCGGCGGGGGCGCGGAACGTCGGCGACAGCGTGCCGGTGCGCAGGTTCCACGACGTGGACGAGGGGAACATCCCCCCGGGTGCGGTGAGCGTCAGCCCGTCGTAGGGGCTGTTGGCATCATCGATCGTGATGGTGCCACCCGCACCACCGATGGTCCCCGTGGTGAACTCCGTGCCCGGCGTGATGGTCGCCTGGATCTCGACCGGAGCCAACGAGGGGACTGCTGCCGTGAGACGCTGTGGACCGGATGGCCCAAGGACCCAGCGCGAGATCCTGGCAACCCCGCTGGCATCGGTCGCCGGCGTCGCGCCCTGGATCGTCCCGCCGCCGCTGACCACGGAGAAGGTGACCGTCACGCCGGCGACCGGCTCGCCGGCGGCGTCCCGGACGACCACCGATGGCGCCAAGGGCACCGCCTCGCCAGCGGCGGCCTGCTGACCACTGCCGCCGTGGACGGCGAGGCTTGATGGGGTCGAGGGTTGAGGGCCGCTCGGCGGGGGATCGCCACCGCCGCACGCCGTGGCGATCGCGGCGAAGGTCAGGACGGCGACGGCGGTCCGGCGGGACTCGACTGCGTGCATGCTCCACTCCTTGCGGGTACCCGTGAGGTGGGGCGAGACGCCCCGTCAGCGAGTACGCGCAATCGGAGTGGAAGAGGGCTCATCCGCGGGCACGGCGGGCGCATCCGGCCCGCTTCAGCGGGCGTCCTTGCCGAGCAGCGGCTTCAGCCGCTCGCGGCGAGCGGCTAGCTCCCTGCCAACCGCAGGATCCCTCGTCGGCGCAGCCCCGCGGGGCTGCGCCACTCGGGATGACAGGTGCGGAGATCTAGTTCCCTGCCAAGCGAAGAACCTCCGCCGCCAGCGCCCGCACGCGGGCCTTGTCGATGGCGCGGGCGACGTCGCCCTCGAGCTGGCCGGCCAGCGTGCGGAGTGACCGCGCCCGCGCGGCACCCGACGCCTGCTCCGCGCCATCGAGTGCGCGACGAATCGCGGTGATCCGCGCCGCCGGCAACCCGTTCCCCCGCTCGAGCTGATCGACGTAGCTCCGCACCACCGGGAACGCCGCCGGCCAGGTGATGTGCGGCTGGCTCTGCGGGTTGTACTGCTCGTAGCGCACCAGGCGCGCCGCCTCGAGCTCGTTGGCGCTCAGGTAGTGGCTGGGCTGCAGCTCGAGGATGTCGAGCCCGCGCGCCATCTCGGAGGAGTAGATCAGCCCGTTGTACCAGTAGGCGCCCCACGAGCCGCCGATCGTGCCGCGACCGCGCGCGGCGGTGTCGCCGGGCGCCCGCGGCGCGTCGATCGGCCCGCGATCGAAGTAGGCGATCTCGATCGGACGATCCGGATCGGTGAAGTCGATCACGTTCACCCCGCCCTGGTACCACCCCTGCACCATGATGTCGCGCCCCGGCACGGGGACCAGGCCGCCGTTGTGCGAGACGCAGTTCTCGTTCGCCCCCTGGCCGGTCGGGATCTTGAAGTAGGCGTGCTGGGTGTACTTGCCATCCTTGATGGTCAGGGTCGTGTTGCCGCCCATCTCCAGCATGCTGGTGGCCTGGCACATCGGCGAGGTACCGCCGCCCCACTCGTCGGTGAACACGACCTTCGACCCGTCGTTGCTGAAGACGGCGGTGTGCCAGAGCGAGAAGTTGGTGTCGGCCGCCGCGTCGAGCCGCTTCGGCCGCATCGGATCGGAGATGTCGACCAGCAGGCCATGGCTCGCGCAGGCCCCGGCGAGGAGGTGCATCGCCGGGTAGGCGGTCACGTCGTGGCAGTTGCGGGGCCCGGTCGGGCGCGCCCGGCCACCCGAGCGACTCGGCGCCGGATCGAGCCCGGTGAAGATCCGCGCCCCCGTCACCACCGCCGCCTGCTCGGGGTTCGCGAGCGGCACCCGGATCACGTCGAGCCGGAAGAGCGAGTTGTTCTCGTCGGCCGGGTCGTCGCCGCTGACGCATCCCTCCATGTCGGTGCGGGCACCCTGGTTGCCGGAGACATAGATGTACACCACCCCGGCGTCCTTCGGGTCGGGGATCACGGTGTGAGTGTGGCTCCCCTTGCAGGTCTGCACATTCTTGAGCAGGCGGGGCATCGTCGGATCGGAGACGTCGTAGATCCGCACCCCGGCCATGTGCTCCGACGGATCCTGCACGCCGCCCTTGGCGCAGTCGTTCCGGTTGCCGCCGCCTTCCGCCGAGACGAAGAGCAGGTTCCCGACGATCGACGGGTCGCCCTGCGAGGTGATGCACTCGACCACCGACACCATCCTCGGGTTGGCCGGGGTGCTCACGTCCCAGATCGAGAAGCCGGCGAAGTTGCCCTGGTAGATGTAGTGGCCGCCGAAGGCGAGGTCGGAGTTGACGAAGGTCAACCCGCGCACCGAGTCGAACGGCGCCGGCTTCGGCGCCGAGGCGACGAGGCGCATCCCCTCCATCGCGAGGCCGGCGGTGGTGAGCCCGCTGCCGAGCCCGTCGCGCGGATCGCCGCCGGCGGGATAGGACTGGGCGGTCACCGCCGGGGCGGCGAGGGCGGCCACCACGGCCGCGAGGGCAACATGTCGCACGATCCGAATCATGAGCTGCTCCCTGAGGGTGAGTCTGCCCGGCAACCGGGGCAGGAGGCCTGCTTCAACGTACCACGATCTCGTCGGCGAAGATCCACGCCAGCTCGCCCGCGCCCGAGTGCCAGGACGGCAACCGGCGGCCGCCGCGCGCGATGACGCGCAGGTAGCGGGTCTCGAGCGGCGCGGCGAGCGGCACCCGCACCAGTTCGCGCGACGCGGCGTCGGGGCGCACCGGCCGATCGATCACCGAGCGGCCGACGCGCTGCCACTGCTGGCCATCGACCGAGGCGTGCAGTTCGACGACCTCGGGGAAGAGGATCCAGCTGTTCACCTGTTCGAGGAGCGAGAGGTCGACGGACCGCACCGTGCGCGAGGCGCCGAGGTCGATCGTGGCATCGAGGTCCGGGCCGACCCAGCCGTTCCAGAACCCATCGTTGAACGCGGTGCCGCGTGCGCCATCGACCAGCGTCAGCGGGCCGGTCCCCGGATACCGCGCGTCGGCCGGCGTCGCGAGCTGGATCGGGCGACCGAGCGCGAGGTGGTCGACGACGGTGATGGTGCGCGGTTCGCCCACGAGTGCATCGCCCCAGCGCGGGCTGACCTGCCACGTTCCCGGGCCGGGAAGCGGATCGCCGTCGCGCAGCGCGCGCGGGGCGACCCCCTCCCGCTCGAGGCGCAGGACGAGGCCGGGCGTCGCCCCCGCCTGCGTGACCCGGATGCTCCCGCTGGCGCTGTCGTAGCGGAACCGCAGCGCGACCAGCGCGCGATCGGCCGGCCCGACCGCGACGCCACCCTGCCGCATCGCGTCGGCCACCGCCTCGACCCGCCCCGCGAGCGCGAGCGAGTCGGCGGGTCCGTGCCAGAGCACATCGGCGACCGCGAGCAGCCGCGGCCACCACATCAGCTCGGCGTTCTCGGGCGACGTCACGTGTTCGGTCCAGAGTGGCGCCTCGCCGCCAAGCAGCCGGCCGCCCGCGCCGGTGGCCTGCGCGGCGGCCGCCGTCGCCGCGGGGTCGAACTGCGCGACGCGCCCCAGCGGCAGTTCACCCGCCTGGCGGTTGAGATAGACCCATTCGTGGGGCGAGGCGATCACGTCGGCACCCGCCGCGAGGGCCACTCCGATTCGATCACTCCCCTGCCACGCCTGCACCACCGCGCCGGGCGGCAGCCCGCCGTCGAGGATCTCATCCCACCCGATCAGCACCCGGTCGCGCGCCGCGAGCCAGCGCCCGATCCGGGCAATCATCCATCGCTGCAGGCCGTGCTCGTCGCCGAGCTGCTCGCGCCGGATGATCTCCTGGCAGGCGGCACATGCTTCCCAGCGCTGCTTGGGGACCTCGTCGCCCCCGATATGGATGTAGCGCGACGGGAAGAGCTCGAGCACCTCGCCGAGCACCGTCTCGAGGAAGGCGAAGGTCGATTCCTTCCCCGGGCAGAGCACATCGGAGAAGACGCCCCAGGTCGAGGGCACCGGGAGCGAGTCCCCGGTGCAGCCGAGGTCGGGGTAGGCGGCGAGGGCGGCGCGGCTATGGCCGGGCATCTCGATCTCGGGGACCACCGTGATGCCAAGGAGGCGGGCGCGCTCGACCACGCGGCGGACATCGGCCTTGCTGTACCAGCCGCCGTAGCGGGAGCCGTCGGCCTCGGTGCGCCACGCCCCGACCTCCGTCAGGCGCGGGTACGCGTCGATCGCGAGTCGCCAGCCCTGATCCTCGGTGAGGTGCCAGTGGAAGACGTTGAACTTGTGCCGCGACATCCAGGCGAGATGCTCGAGGATGTATTCGACCGGAAAGAGGTGCCGCCCGACATCGAGCATGGCGCCGCGCCAGCCGAAGCGCGGCGCGTCGCGAATCGCGACCGCAGGAATCGTCGCGCGCGATTCGCGGTGCACCACCAGTTGTCGCAGCGTCTGCACGCCCCAGAGCACTCCCGCCTCGCCGGGAGCAGTGACCTGCACCGACGTCGGGGTCACCTCCAGGCGGTACGACTCGTCGGCGCCGTCGGCGGCGAGGGAACGGAGGTGAATTGTGCCGTCGCCAGGCCCGCCATCGCGCACCCGTGCAAAGACGCCCTCGTCGGCGAGGTTCGCCACCAGGATCGCGGCGATCTCCCGCATCCGCGGGCTCGTCGGCGCGAGGGTGACGGTGACGGTGTCGGGGAGCACGAACGCGCCGGTCCCCGCCTGCACCTCGCTCGGCAGCGGGACCAGCGCGGGGATCTGGGCGTTCAGGCGGGGCGCCGCGAGCGCGGCGAGCAGCAGCGCGAGACCGGCGACGCGACGCGGGATCATCGACCCGAGGTCGGCCGCGCGGGCGGGGCGGGAAGGTCGAGGAGCATCTGGCGCATCAACCCGATCTCCGCGGTCTGCACGGTGTGGATGTCGTTGGCGAGGACGGAGATGTCGACTTCCTGTCCGGCGCCCGGCGTGTCGAAGAGATCAGCCACCATCGAGAGTGCACCCTCGTGGTGGCGGATCATCAGCTCGAGGAAGCGGCGGTCGAATCCGGTCCCCTCGAGCGAGGCGAGCTCCTGCAGCTCCTCGCGCGTCAGCATCCCGGGCATCATGATCGTGCGGTAGGACGACGTGTCGGGGGCGGCCTGGCCGTGATCGACCAGCCAGCCGCGCATCAGGCGGATCTCCGCCGTCTGCGACTGGTCGATCTTGATCGCGAAGCGGAGGAAGCGCGGGTCGGCGCCGTGCTTCGCGGCGAGGTGCGACATGTAGATCGCCTGCGCGTGGTGGGCGATCATCCCCTGCATGAAGTGCACGTCGGCGGGGGTGATGTTGACGCCAGCAGGGATCGGCCGCAGCTCGGGCATCCCCGTCATCGTCATGGCACCCATGGCGTGACCGGCATGGTCCTGCGCGGCGAGCGGGGCGGCGACGCAGGCCACCGCGACCAGGAACGGGACGGAACGGATCGATGGCATGCCGGAACCTGCCGCGCGTCGGGGCATCCGGCAAGTTCAGGTGCGGCCGTCGGGTCGCGGCCGGTGCGACCTGACGGTCGCACCGAACGGGCCTGGCGCCGAGCCGACGCCCATTGCCTGCGACCGTCAGGTTGCAGACCATATCTTCCCCCATGCCCCCCGCCGGCACCCCGCCTCCCTTTGCCTACGCCGAGCGGCGACCGTCGCCCGCGCTCGCGCCGTGGATCCGCAACTACTGGATGCTGGAGGTCGGCCCGGGCGCCCCGCCAGTCCACCATGTCCCACCGGATGGCTCGACCGCCGTGGTGGTCGGGCTGCACGGCGGAGGCCACGGGCCGGTCCTGCTCAGCGGGCCCTGGCTCACCCCGCTGGCGGTCCCGGTGCGCGAGGGGGACCGCTACCTCGGTGCCCGGATCCAGCCGGGGGCGCTGTTCCCGTTGCTCGGCGTCGAGCCGAGCACCGTGCGGAACCGCGCGGTGCCGGCCGGCTTCGTCGGTGGCGACCGGCTCGCCCCCCTCGGCGCGGCGCTGGTCGGCACCACCACCATCGACGACGCGGCGGACCGACTCGATCGCTGGCTCGGATCGCTCGCCGAGGCGGCGGAGCGACCCGACCCCCTGGTGGCGGCGGCGGTGGAACGGCTCACAGCGTCGGGTGGCGAGGCGCCGATCGCCACCCTGGCACGGGAGCTCGGCACCTCGGAGCGCACCCTGCGACGGCGGTTCGGGGCGGCGACCGGACTCTCGCCAAAGCAGTTCGCCCGAATCCGGCGGGTGCTTCGAGCGGCGTGGGCCGTGGCGACGGGAACGCCGACCTGGGGACGGGCCGCACACGAGGCGGGCTACGCCGACCAGCCCCACCTGCATCGGGACATCGCCGACTTCACCGGCCTGACCCCGGGTGAACTGGGCCAACGGATCCGCTCGACTGCACATGACCAGGTCGTGCCCTGACCGATTCGTTCAAGCGGCCGGGGCGCCGCGACGCAGATTCCATCGCAGACCCCGACCGGAGCCCTCGATGCGCACTGCCCCGCTGCTCGCCGCCGCCGCCCTGCTGACCGGTGCCCCCCAGCTCGCCGCCCAGGATGGTGGCTCGCTTGGGGTGTTCCGGGACCTCACCGGCGAATGGTCCGGCGAGGCGTGGATCATCATGGGCCCCCAGGGGAAGCAGACCCTCACCCAGCGCGAGTGGGTCGCTCCCGCCGCCGGGGGAATCGTGATCACCGTGCGCGGCCTCGGCACCGAGCGGATGCCCGATGGCACCGATGCGGTGCGCCATGATGCCTTCGCCATCATCCACCTGGACCACGACGGGAAGACGCCGTTGATGCGCGCCTTCACCGCCAACGGCAACTGGATGGACATGGACCTGACCATCCTGCCGGCGGGGTACGACTGGAAGATGAACGACCCGCGCGCGGGAGAGGTACGCTACGAGATGCGCTTCGACGATCAGGGCCGCTGGGTCGAGAAGGGGTACGCCACTCGCGATGGCGGCACGACCTGGTTCCAGTTCTTCGAGATGACGCTGTCGCGGGTCGCCTCCGCGCCCTGATCCTGCTGTTCACGGGCGACCGTCAGGTCGCCCCGTGCAGAACCGAATCCCGGCGCTCGACGTTCTAGGGGTGACCCGCCACACGGAGCCCCGATGACGATTCGCCCAATTCCGGCCGCCCTCACCGCCCTGGCCCTGCTGGCCGGCGGCCTCGCCTTGCGGAGTGCCGGCGCCGACACCGCCCGGACCCTCCCCGAGGCCAGCGACCCGACCCCGCTTAGTGCCATCGCGGGCCGCGACTCGGTCATCTTCGCCGGGGGCTGCTTCTGGGGGGTCGAGGCGGTGTTCGAGCGGGTGAAGGGAGTCCTCGAGGCGACCTCCGGGTATGCCGGGGGTCACACCGCGAATCCGACCTACTACGAAGTCGGCAGCGGCGCGACGGGACACGCCGAGGCGGTCAAGGTCGTCTACGACCCGTCGGTGGTGAGCTATGACCAGCTGCTGCGGATCTTCTTCTCGGTCGTGCACGACCCGACCCAGCGCAATCGACAGGGCCCCGACGTCGGCACCGAGTATCGCTCGGCGGTGTACACCGCCAGCGCCGCGCAGCTCACGGCGACCCGCGACTACATCGCGCAGCTCACCGCCGCGAAGGCGTTCAGCCGGCCGATCGTCACCGAGGTCGATGGCTGGAAGACGTTCTGGGTCGCCGAGGACTACCACCAGGGGTACTACGACCTGCACCCCAACCAGCCCTACATCCTGATCAACGACAAGCCGAAGGTGGCGGCGCTGCAGCAGGAGTTTCCGGGGTTGTACGTGAAGAAGTGAGAAGCGGGTCCTCGGAGTCGTCATCCCGAGCGGAGCGGCCCGGAGGGCCGCGAAGTCGAGGGATCTGCACCTCGAACAAGGGACGTGCGGATCCCTCCGCTCCGGCCGCTGCGCGGCCTCCGGTCGGGATGACGATTCCCCTCTCGCTTCTCCCTTCTCGCTTCTCGCTTCTCGTCTACCCCCCCACCACCTCCCGCGCCTGCGCCAACCCCGCGCGCGCGTCTCCCGTCGGCATGAACTCGTGCGCGAGCCACCCCGTGAAGCCGGTCGCGACGATCGCCTCGGCAATCGCGCCGTACTGCAGCTCCTGGTGCGCGCTCAACTCATTGCGCCCCGGGTTGCCGGCGGTGTGATAATGGGCGAACCACTGGTGGTTGTCGCGGATGGTGCGGATCACGTCGCCTTCCATGATCTGCATGTGGTAGATGTCGTAGAGCAGCCGGACGCGGGGTGAGCCAACCCGCTCGCACACGGCGACACCGAACGGCGTGGTGTCCCCCTGGAACCCGCGGTGATCGACCCGCGAGTTGAGCATCTCGAGAATCACCGTGACGCCGTGGCGCTCCGCCGTCGGCGCGATCCGGGCGAGGGCACCGGCGCAGTTGGCGATCGCCGCCGCGTCGTCGATCCCGTCGACCCGATTGCCGAACATCGCGATCACGTTGGGGATCCCTGCGGCTTGGGCCGCAGGGATGACAGACTCCAGCTCTGCGAGGATCATCGCGTGGTTCGCCGGGTCGTTGAGCCCCTTCGCGATGAAGTCGCGCCGTGGCGAGGAGTTCGCGGTGCTCACCGCGAGGCCGTGACGATGGACGGTGGCCCAGTCGCCCTGATCAACGAGGTCGACCGCGCCGAAGCCGAGGTCGCGCACCATGGTGCAGAAGGCATCGAGCGGCATCCCGCCGAACGGCCAGCGGCAGACCGACTGCCGGAGCGGTGGGATCCCGCGACGCGGGGCGCTCGCAGGCAGCGGCGCGACGGCACCGGCGAGCCCGCTAGCGGCGACCCCGGCGACGGTGGTCTTCAGGAAGGTGCGACGGGTGGGCATGCAGAGCCTTTCGTCCGTGGCCGAGTCCTCATCCCGAGCGAAGCGACCCACTGGGTCGCGTAGTCGAGGGACCTGCTGTTGTGACCGAACCGGGAAGAGCAGATCCTTCGACTCCGGCGGCTGCGCCGCCTCCGCTCAGGATGAGGAACCGCGGCACCGCTCCTCAGACCTCCAGCGCCTTCAGGTAGCGATACGACGTGTTGATGCTCGCCATCGGGTCGCTCGGGTTGTCGTGCTCGACGTAGTAGTGCTCGATCCCCGCCTCCTCGCGCCGCGCGAAGATCTGCGCGAAGTCGATCGTCCCCTTGCCGACCTCGGTCATCGCGTGGTCGGGCGGGCCGGCGGAGTCCTTCACGTGCACGAGCGGGAACCGCTTCGGCCAGCGCTGGAAGTAGGCGAACGGATCGGCCCCGGCCTTGGTGATCCAGTAGAGGTCGAGCTCCACCTGCACGCGCTCGGGGTCGGTCTCCTCGAGGAGCACGTCGAAGATCCGGCGCCCCTCGACCTCCTGGAACTCGAAGTCGTGGTTGTGGTACGCCAGCTTGATCCGGAACGTCCTGGCGTCCTCGGCGGCGCGGTTCATCAGCTCCGCCGTTGCCTTGATCGCATCGATCGAGTTGCGATCCTTCTCGGCGAGCCACGGCACCACCAGCCACTTCTGGCCGATCTCGGACGCGTCGTTGAGCGTGCGGTACCACCCGCTGCGGAGGGTGTCGAGCGAGACGTGCGCCGAGGGTGACTTGAGCCCGTTCCGATCGAGGAGCTGCCGGATCGCCCGCGGCGGCCGGTCGAAGTAGCCGGCGAACTCGACCTCCTTGTAGCCGATCCGGCCGACCTCGTAGAGCGTCCGCTCGACGCTGCGGGCCATCTCGTCCCGGATGGTGTAGAGCTGCAGCCCGACCTTGTCCATCGCGAGCCCCGCACCGGCGGGGCGAAGCGATCCCGCAGCGCCGAGCGGAGCCGATCGGCCCCCGCGTGCGGCATGCGCCACGCTCGGGATGCCGGCCACGGCGGCCCCAACGGTTCCCAGGAACGAGCGACGATCCATCCTAGAGTTCCTTCCGGTTGAGCGCGCCCACTGCATGATCGACCGCGCGGGCGGTGAGCGCCATGTAGGTCACCGACGGGTTCTGGCACCCGGACGAGGCCATGCTGGCCCCGTCGGTGACGAACACGTTCGGGGCATCCCACACCTGATTCCACTTGTTGAGCACCGAGTCCTTCGGACTCTTCCCCATCCGGGCGGTTCCCATCTCATGGATCGTGAGGCCGGGCGGGGTGTCGTTGTTGTACGTCTTCACGTCGGTGCAGCCGGCCGCCTCCAGCATCTCCGCGGCGGCGGTCTCGGCGTCGGCCATCATCGCGCGCTCGTTCTCGCGCCACTGCATGTCGATGTGCAGCACGGGGATCCCCCACCGATCGACCCGCTCGGGGTCGAGGGTGACCCGGTTGTCGGGGTGCGGCAGGCACTCCCCGAACCCGCCGAGGGACATCCGCCAGGAGCCGTACTCGGGCACGCGGAGCCCGTGCTTGAAGTCGGCACCGAAGCCGCGGCGGGTGCTCCCGCGCCCCCACCCCGCGACCGAGCGGTAGCCGCCGCCCTGGTAGCCGTAGCCGCGCAGGAAGTCGGGATGCTGGTCCTTCACGTTGCGGAACCTCGGCAGGTAGATGCCGTTCGGCCGGTTGCCGAAGGTGCGCTTGTCCTCGAACCCCGGCACCAGGCCACCGGCGCCGTGCTGCATCGTGTGGTCCATCAGGTAGCGGCCGAGGACACCGGAGTTGCCGCCGAG
>Ga0116151_10000170_pt1 | contig 55758 bp, 34 predicted proteins | sample AD_UKC117_MetaG_FD_89893 | JGI IMG/M metagenome (GOLD analysis project Ga0116151, IMG submission 89893) | Active sludge microbial communities of municipal wastewater-treating anaerobic digesters from Hong Kong - AD_UKC117_MetaG | ecosystem: Engineered > Bioreactor > Anaerobic > Digestate...
CCCACCGAACGCATCGCGGCCAGTGTCGCGGGGCGGAAAATGGCGCTGCTGACGCCCCGGTCCTGCCCATCCACGGTCGCGCCGAGCGCTTGGGACGGAATCACGGTGTTGGTCGGTCCGGAGGCAAGATTCACATCCACGGTGACCGTGGCTGCCGGCGCTTGGGGAATTCCCCACGGCAGGGCGACAAACAGCATGATCAGAAAGACCGGCGCCGGCAACAGCGTGACAGAAAGCCAATGATCAAGCAGCGGAAATTTCTGGCCGGAACCCATGGCGCGCCTTTATGACAGGACTTACGCAAAAGCGATGTTGAAGGTTGACCGAGGATTTGCAGTATCGATCGTATGAATACATCGATAACGCGGCTGGACTATTGCCAATACCTGTTAGTCAGTCAGATCAACTATACGCTGACGCACTTTGCGGGTCACCGCGAACAGTTCAATCATAACGCCATCAACCGCTACCCGCGGGGAGAACGGGTCGCCCTATACGGGCGTGGGTCACACAACTGGGGCCACATGAGGTCGGTCCATCCGGTTAATCCCATTGCGCTACCCTGGCAATCCACCTCTCGTCATTACCCTAATAGCGCGATGGCCCTGACGGTCATCCTTTGACGGGCTCCCTCCGGCTGTGTATCGTGCAATCATTCCGTTCGGCTCGCTTCGTACCCGAGTCCCTATCACCCATCAACCACTGCCGCCATCCATTCCGATGAGTCGCTCCCGACAGGACATCATCCTGCTATTCGCCGCACGCATGACTCGGCTGTTCGCCTACGGCGCCTTGTCAGTGATTCTGGTGCTATATCTGGCGGAACTGGGCCTTAGCGAGGCGCTGATCGGAGCGCTGCTCACCGCGACCCTAGCAGGCGATGCCGGCATTTCACTGGCGATGACCACCACGGCGGACCGTTTGGGACGGCGGCGCATGTTGTTGCTGGGCGCGCTACTGATGGCACTGGCCGGTACGGGTTTTCTGCTGACGAGGGAACCGACTCTGCTGATCCTGGCCGCCATCGTCGGAGTCATCAGCCCCAGCGGTAACGAAATCGGCCCTTTTCTTTCCATCGAGCAAGCGGCACTGGCTCAACTCCTGCCAGATGGACGGCGGACCCATTTCTTCGCTTGGTACAACCTGGTCGGTTCCTTTACCACCGCGCTCGGCGCCTTGGGCGGTGGCTGGCTGGCGCAGACTTTACAGGGCGCTGGGATGGCAGCCCTGGAGGCGTATCGCGTCGTGCTGGCCGGTTACGCGCTGAGCGGCATCGCGTTGGCCCTGCTCTTTCTCGGGCTGTCGCCCCAAGTCGAGGTGGCACCAGCCGTTCGTTCGCCAACCACGCCTCGAATTCTCGGGCTGCACCGCTCCCGGAATGTGGTTCTGTCCCTGAGCACCCTGTTCGCCCTGGACGCTTTCGCTGGCGGCTTCGTGGTGCAAAGCCTGCTGGCCTATTGGTTCTATCTACGCTTCGGTGCGGAACCTGGGTTGCTGGGCAGTATCTTTTTCGGCGCGAACGTGCTAGCGGGGATTTCCGCCTTGCTTGCCGCCCGGCTTGCCGCCCGATTCGGCCTGATCAACACCATGGTGTTCACCCACATCCCGTCGAATATCCTGCTGTGCCTGGTGCCACTGATGCCGAATCTGACACTGGCGATCATCGTCATGCTGTTGCGATTCAGCATCTCGCAGATGGATGTGCCGACCCGCCAATCCTATACCGTGGCTGTGGTCGCGCCCGACGAGCGCGCCGCTGCCGCTGGCGTCACCAATATCGCCCGCTCGCTTGGCGCCGCCATATCACCGTCCTTGAGCGGCTTGTTGCTGGCCAATCCGCTGTTGATGAACGCTCCCCTAGTACTGGCCGGTGGGTTGAAAATCATCTACGACCTGCTGTTGTACCGCCGCTTTCGCGCCATCAAGCCTCCGGAAGAAGTATCGAAAGCCCGCCAATCGCCACAGAATCAATAACAGGCCGGAGTCATCGCCCGGCACTCTGGCCGTTTAACTCTGCCGCCACGGCAATCCCTCGGCTCGCCAACCACCCACGCCCCGATGCCCGTTGGCGTCGACCTGGCCTTCGAAACCGCCAGCAACGTTGTAGGTAGTGTAACCGTGCAGGGCCAGCAACTCGGCGGCTTGTTGCGAGCGCACACCGCTGCGGCAAATCAGGTAGACCGCTTGGTCCAGCCTCACATCCTGCTCTCGCAACTCATCCAGAAAGCGGGGATTGTTTTCCATCGTCGGAAACATCAGCCATTCGACCTGTACCACGGGCTTACCTAGGCTAGCGAGATCCGGCCCTCCCACGTAGATCCATTCGGCGCATGTGCGCACATCGACCAGCACAGTTTCAGTCCGGTCTTGCAAATCCCGCCAAGCCCGAACGGGACTGACATCGCCGAGAAACCGGCCTCGCGCGATGCGCGCATCGCTGGGAATTTCAACAGCCATCGTGCACTTTCCTCCGTCATGCAGATCCGATTTTATTGAAGGCGATCAATTTATCGCCCGACGGGCGATCCCCTTCGGCTTACGCTTCTTCAGCCGCAGGGCTTCTTTCTGTCGGCGCTCGGCCAAATCGATCAGAACTTGCTGGGAACTACGCGGGTCGTCGCCCTCGCTCGGCATACGTTGGATGTAGCTACCGTCGGGTTGCATGTCCCAGGCACCACACCGATCATTGAGTTGGGCATCGAGAACCTGACGCAGTTCCAGCCGCAATTCCGGCGCTTCCACCGGGGCCACCACCTCGACCCGGCTTTCCAGATTGCGCTTCATACAGTCCGCCGACCCGATGAAATACTCTTCGTTGCCATTGTTGAGGAAGTAGAAAATGCGGGTGTGTTCGAGGAACCGGCCGACGATGCTGATCACCTGAACGTTCTCCGACACGCCGGGAATGCCGGGCCGCAGCCGACAGGTATCGCGGACGATCAAATCCACCCTGACCCCGGCTTGCGAGGCCCGATACAGCGCCGCAGTGATGTTCTTGTCCTCCAATGCATTCATTTTAAATTGGATCCGGGCTGGCTTGCCGGCCTTGGCGTGGCCAATTTCTCGTTCAATCTTGGCCAGGAGCGCCGGCTTGAGTACCTTGGGCGCTGGCAGCAGCTTGCGGTAATGACGCTTGGGCACATAGCCGGTGGTCAAATAATTGAACAGCTCGGTCAGATCCTCGCCGAGGATCGGATCGCAGGTCAGCATCCCCAGGTCGCTGTACAGGCGGGCGGTGCCCGCGTGGTAGTTGCCGGTGCCGATATGGGCATAGCGGCGCAGGCCATTGAAATCGCGCCGCACGACCAAGATCACCTTGCTGTGGGTTTTCAACCCCACCACGCCGTAGGTGACATGGATGCCCACCTCCTCCAAACGATTTGCCCAGCGGATGTTGGCGGCCTCGTCAAAGCGTGCCTTCAATTCCACCACTACCGTCACTTGCTTACCATTTTGCGCAGCGTCGATCAGATAATCGATGATCTTGGAATCGGACGACGTCCGGTACAGAGTCATCTTGATCGCCAGAACCTTGGGATCGTGACTGGCCTCCAGCACGAAGCGCTCCACCGAGGTCGCAAACGATTCGTAGGGATGCTGCAACAGGATCGGCCCGGTCTCACGGAGGATATGAAAGATGTTGCGTCGGTCACTGAGCTTGGGGTGATCGAGCGGATGGTGGGAGGGATCATGCAGTTCGGGGCGGTTGATGCCGACGATCTGGATCAGGTCGCGCAGCGCCATCATGCCGTCGATCTCGAACACCTCGCTGGCCTCATCCAAGCCCAGCTCGGCGGCCAGCATCCCCCGATGGATTGGCTCCATGAGCTTTTCCACTTCCAGGCGGACGATCGGGGCAAACCGGCGCTCGCGCAGTTCGGACTCGATCATTAACAGCATGTCATCGGCTTGATCCTCGTCGCGCTCGGTGATGGCATTGCGGGTGACCCGAAACAGCTCGCAGGCTTCGATTACCATGCCGGGGAACAGGAGGTCGAGGTTGTTGGCGACCACGTCCTCGAGCGGCACGTACAAATCCTCGTCGCTGACCTTGAGAAAGCGCGGAATCCCGGAACCGACCGGAACCTTGATACGCGCCAACCCGCTGGACTCATCGTCCGCATAGCGAACCGTCACCAGCAAATTGAGCGACAGGTTGGAAATGAACGGGAATGGATGGGCCGGATCCATGGTCTGCGGGGTAACCAGCGGGAAAATGTTGAGTACATAATACTCCCGCATCTGCTTGCGCTGATCGTCGGTCAGCCGCCGGTAGCTGCGCAGACAAATGCCCTTTTCCTTCAGTAGCTCGTGTAGCTCGGATGCCAGCTGCCGTTGCTGGTCCACAAGGTCGCGCACGACCGCCAGGCATTCGTTCAGCTGCTGTTCGGGACTACGGCCGTCCACGGTCAGCTCCCGCACCCGCGCACCGATCTGCTGCTTCAGGCCACCGATGCGCTTCATGAAAAACTCGTCCAGATTGGAACTGACGATAGCTAGAAATTTCACCCGTTCCAGCAGCGGCGTGCGCTCGTCCTGTGCCTCGCGCAGCACCCGTCGATTGAATGCCAGCCAGGTCAGCTCGCGGTTCAGATACCATTCCGAGGCATCGAGATCGACGGCCGGCTCTGACAACGGCACGGCCTCGGCAACCGATGCATCTTGCTGCTGCCCGCGCTCTGCGCGGGGTTTTGCTGCTTCCACAGTCTCGACGGTTTCCACCCCGCCAGTCAGTGCTTCGACCTGTTCGATCATTGTCACACCTTGGAAAGTTTCGCGTCTTTGTGATTGGACTGCACCCGCCCGGAATGACTGACAAGCGCCGCCTCTAACCGTTCGCACAACATGCGTAGCACTGCGATACGCGCATATCGCTTGTCGTTCGCTTCGACCAGCGTCCAGGGCGCCTGCCGGGTGCTGGTGCGTTCTATCATATCGTTGACCGCCATTTCGTAGTCCGCCCAACGCTCGCGGTTGCGCCAGTCTTCCTCGGTCAACTTCCACGCCTTGTAGGAAATTTGCTCCCGCTCTTTAAACCGGCACAACTGCTCATCCGAGGTGATATGTAGCCAGAATTTCAGCAGCACGATACCGCCCTCCACCAGCTGAGCCTCGAAATCGTTGATCTCGGCGTAGGCGCGCTGCCACTCGCGGGTACCGGCGAAGCCTTCGATCCGTTCCACCAGAACCCGGCCGTACCAACTGCGGTCGTAGATGGTCACCTTGCCCGCCCGCGGAATATGCCGCCAGAACCGCCACAGATAGTTATGAGCGGCTTCCTCGTCGGTGGGCGCGGCGATCTGGATAACCTGATAGTCACGGGCGTCCAGCGCGGCGGTGATACGGCGGATGCTGCCACCCTTGCCAGCGGCATCCCAGCCTTCGAATACCAGGATGGTTGAGACCTTGTGCTCACGGGCCGCGCGCTGGAGCTGGTTGAGCTTGGCCTGATAGCGCTTCAGATCCGCCTCGTAATCGCTCTTAGCCAAGGTCTTGCTCATGTCCAGGCGCGAGAGGATCGTCACAGGTGGACTGTCGCTCACCTCGGTGGCAGCCGGTTTAGAGCGAGCGCTGGCGTCGCCGTTACTGCCGATGGAGACCTTGCCGGCCTCATCCAGGCGGAACCGAATGGCATCGCGGATGATGGTCGCCACGGCGATGCTGCGATACCGTTCATCGTAACCTTCGATGATTTTCCACGGCGCCAATCCAGTGCTGGTCTTCATGATGGTACGCTCGGCGGCGGCCATAAACTGATCGTACAATTCCCAATGCTGCCAGTCACGCTTGGAGATTCGCCAGTGCAGCAACGGATTTTTTTCCAGCTTGCGCAGGCGGTCCTTCTGCGCCTCCCGGGAGAGGTGCATCCAGAACTTCAAGATCAAGGCGCCGTCGTCGGCCAGAGTCTTCTCGAAAGCCTTGATCCGCTCCAGTCGCTCATCGAATTCCGCCAAGCCGATATGACCGTAAACATGATCGAGGATCGGCATCGAATACCAGGAACTCAGAAACAGCGCCATCCGCCCCTTGGACGGCAGTTCTCGCCAGAACCGCCAGTATTCGGGCCGGTCGCGCTCTTCGTCGGACGGTTCACTGAACGCGCGAGCAACTAGCCAACGCGAATCCAGCCACTCATGCAACTGGTTGACCGTCTCGCCCTTGCCGGCACCGTCCACGCCGGCGAACACCACGATGACAGGGAAATCGGCCTTGCGTAGCTCCATCTGCACCGTCAACAGCTCTTCCCGCAACTGGGGGACCTGCTGGTGATAATCTTGCTTAGGCAGCTTACGTCGCAGTTCGGCGGTTCTGAACATGGTCATTTCACTCATGCTGGGGTGGACAATGAGATTTATGGAGCGTTTCCAAGATGCCGGATGAAATTAATTTCATTATTTCTTTCAAAATGTTGATCCACCATCGCTCCACCAGGATTCCTTGTTGGTCCGCACGGCGGGTTGCAATTCCATGGATTGTGTTAATCTAGTTGTATTGACCGACAGACGCTCGACTCTTTCGCTGGGGGTCAGGACGGTTGCTAGATCGTCAGCCACGCGCCCAGCTTGCCGATAAGAATAGGAGAAACCAATGCAGTGGCGGCTATTGACCGGTCTGGTTCCGGCGATTTTGGCTTTTTCCGGACCCGTTCAGGCGGACATCTACGCTTTCGTGGACGGCAACGGCATCCGACATTTAAGCAATATCCCGAACGACACCCGCTACAAATTAGTGATGCGCACGCCGGCCTACCGCAAGGAGGCGGCCCAGACTGCCTCCAGTTTCGCGCCAACCAACCTCTATGGCTCGAGCGGAATCTGGAATAACTCGCAACGCACCTACTCCCGAGCGTCCAAAACCTCGTCTAGACCACTCCGAGTCAACGAGCAAAATCGCCAACGCTTTGCCGCCGATGTCAGCCGTATCGCGACGCAACACGGGCTTGATCCCGCCTTGATGCACGCCGTGATCAGTGCCGAATCGTCGTACAATCCCTGGGCGGTGTCGCCCAAGGGCGCCATGGGTCTGATGCAGCTGATGCCCGGCACCGCCGAGCGTTTCGGTGTTAGCAATCCCTACGACCCGATTGCCAACATGCATGGTGGCGCCCGTTACCTGCGCTGGCTGCTCAACCAGTTTAACGACACCCGCTTGGCGGTGGCTGCCTACAACGCCGGCGAAGGCGCGGTACAAAAATACGGCAATCAAATCCCGCCCTACCCGGAAACCCAAACCTATGTCACGCGGGTTATGAGTTTCCACCAGCAATACAAAGGCGGCGATCTGTACAACACGGCTTACAGCACTGGCACCGCTGGCGGCAGTCCGCTGGCCTACAACAGCTACACCACGGCGAACACCGGCCGCTCCAATGGCGTAACCATCATCACCCCGCGCGCCTACACCCCCCAAGCCAGCACGGGCTCGGCTACCATCCCCCGCACCTACCTGACCCCCACCGGCACTCGGATTATCGTCGGTGCCAGCGGCGGCGCGGGAAACACCAATACCGGCCGTCCCGCTGTCGTCTATTCTGTCAAGCCGAACCGGCGGGCGTCCTCCTCCCCGAACGGCACTACTCTCTTCGCGGGCAACGACAAGTAGCGGGAATATGTTCCATCGCCGTTCCAAGCGCGGCGCCAGTTACCTGAATCCCGTTACGAGACCCACCACCGGTGGCAGTAGCGGGTTCTCGCAGTGGCGATGGGGCATTATCCCCGCCATCGCTCTCGCCGTGGTCATCGGTGGCGACAGCGGCGCGGCGGAATCGCTGCAAAGCTGGCGTGAGCGCTTTCAAGCGGCTGACCGTTCGCTGCAAGACGGAAAACCGGTCGATTATTCAGATCTTCAGGCCTATCCGCTTTACCCTTACCTGCGCTATCGGGATTTGACCCGCCGGCTTTCCGAGCTGCCCGCCGCCGAGATCCACGATTTCTTGCAAAACCACGTCGATTCACCGTTGGCGGGGCAATTGCGCAACGCGTGGTTACAGCAGCTCGCCGATGCCCGACGGTGGGATGATTACCTGCGTGATGCCGTTCCTTCCCGCAGCCCGACCTTTGAATGTTGGCGGCGGCAAGCATTGCTCAATACCCATCAAGGCGAACAAGCCTTGCGTGATTTTAGTGCTCTTTGGCTACGCGGTACTTCTCTTCCCACCACCTGCGATCCGGTGATCGCGGCCTGGCGAAGCCAGGGAGGTCTGTCCCCCACTCTGCTCTGGCAGCGGTTCGCCCTGGCGATGGCCAACCGCAATCTCGGGCTGGCGCGGACGTTGCGGGCTGACATGCCGACCGCCGACCAATCCTTAGCCGATGGCTGGCTGGCCATTTCCAGCAACCCGTCACTGATTTTGGAACCGAGCCGCTTGCAAAGCGACGATCCACGCACCGGAGCGATCATCGGCGATGCATTACAGCGGTGGGGCCCTCGCGATGCGCTGGCGGCGGCGGCCGCGCTGGATACTTTAAAAGAACGCTATCCGACACTCGCGCCCCAGTGGCCAAGCGTGGAACGGCAATTGGCCCTGTGGCTTGCCACCGACTACCACCCCACCGCGCTGGCTCGACTGGCCGCCTTGCCGGACTCGATAGTGGATGGCGCTGTGCAAGAATGGCGGGTACGGGTCTGCTTACGGCAAGGGGACTGGACAGCGGCGTTGCACTGGCTGGATCAGTTGCCGGTCACGGAACGGGACAGCCCGCGCTGGCGGTACTGGCGCGGCCGGAGCCTGGAACTGTTGGACCGGGTTGATGAAGCTGGACAGATCTATCGGAGTATCGCCAGTGCACGAGACTATTACGGTTTCCTGGCCGCCGATCGGATTAACACGCCCTACGCCATCGATACCACGCCACTGGCAGCGTCCGCAACCGAGCTGGATGCGCTACTGGCCAGCTCTCCCGGCTTGCGGCGGGCGCGGGAACTTTACATCCTGGGCCGGGAGCCGGAAGCCGATACCGAATGGCGACAAGCCACCGACGGTTTGGACCACCCCGCGCTCAAGCAAGCCGCGCTGCTGGCTCACCGTTGGGGCTGGCACGTCCAAGCCATCACCACCATTGCCCGCGCTGAATATTGGGATGATTTGGATTTGCGCTTCCCATTGGCCTATCGGGATGACGTGATCAACAACGCTCGCGCCAGCGCCCTGAACCCGGCATGGGTGTACGCCGTCATCCGCCAGGAAAGTAGTTTCCGACCAACCGCCCGCTCGCCAGTGGGTGCTCTAGGGTTGATGCAGCTCATGCCCGCCACCGCCCAGGAGATAGCCCGGCAATCCCAGGACGTGGCCGGTAGCACGCGCGATCTGTTGTTGCAGCCCGCAACCAACCTTCGTTTGGGTGTCCGCTATCTCCAGGAAATTCTGGAACGTTTGCAGAATAATCCGGTGCTAGCCACCGCCGCCTACAACGCCGGCCCCAACAAGGTCGCGCGATGGCTGCCAACCCGTGCAGCCCTGCCGGCCGATATCTGGGCAGAGACCATCCCCTATCAGGAAACTCGGCGCTACGTGCAGCGCGTGCTGGAGTACGCCACCATTTACACGCGCCGTTTGGATTTGCCGGAATCAAAGCTCACACTGGAATCCTGGATGAAGCCGGTACAGCCCGCCGAAATCGCCGCTGACCACGCCGGCTGACCGCGCTGATTCCGACATCCCCATCGGCAGCAGAATTCACCTCGAATCTAAAGCGTCTCTAGGCAAGATCGGTGGAAAATCGGCAGTGGGCGGCCCAGTCTCAGCTAGAGGCTGGGCTGAGGCTAACAACCAGCGATTCAAAATCGCGATCAGACTCTCACGCGCGAACGGCTTGCTCAGATAATCGTCCATTCCAGCCACCAGGCAACGATCCCGATCGCCGGAGATCGCATGAGCAGTTAGCGCCACGATAGGCAGTCGCCGCGCCGACTTGCCTGATTTCACAGCCCGCCGCTCGCGCTCGCGAATGAGCTCCGTGGCTCGAAAACCATCCATCACCGGCATTTGGCAGTCCATCAGGACCAGATCGTAAACGCTCTGCTCCAGCAGATTGAGAGCCTCTTGGCCGTTATTCGCGATCTCCACGGTGCAGTGGAATTGCTGAAGCGTGGCATTGGCAACTTCCTGATTCACTAAATTATCTTCGACCAAAAGAATCCGTGCGCCCGAATATTGGGGTAAATTCGGCCGACTGTCTTCTCGCTTGACAGTCTTCGAATCGAGGTGTGAGGCACTGGTGGCCTCGAACAATTGATGCAGACATTCCAATAATTGGGTTTTCAGCACCGGCTTACTCAACTGCTGTTCAAATTTTGCCCGCAGCTCCTTTTCATGTGACGCGCTGTGAAAGACCGACGTGGTCAATAAAACCAACGGGGTATCGCGCAACAGGGGATCGGCGCGGATCGCCAAAGCGATATCCGGACCGTCCATTCCCGGCATCTGCTCATCCAGCAGAGCAACGGCATAGGGATCGTTGCCAGCGCGGGCGGAGTACAAGCGTGCTAAGGCTTCCTCTCCGTCAGCGGCTCCCTCGCCGCGTAACCCACACTCCAGCAGTTGTTCGCACACGATCTCCCGACTAGTCAGATTGTCGTCCACAATCAATACCCGGGCTCCTTGAAACCAAGAGATTTCCTCCATCTCGGCGGGAACCACCTCGGGGCGATCCATTCGCAGCGAGAACGCAAAAGTCGAACCGCGTCCCTCGGTGCTATCGACCGAAATTGTTCCTTTCATGAGTTCTACCAACTGCTTGGCGATACTCAGACCCAACCCTGTTCCACCGTACTTGCGGGTCATCGAACCGTCGGCTTGGTCGAAGGCACTGAAGATGCGCGCCTGGTCAGCCACTGGAATACCGATGCCGGTATCGGTCACCTCGAATCGCAGTTGGTAGCTGTCCGGTCGAGCATTGATCACCACCAGTCGCACCATGACCTCGCCCCGCTCGGTGAACTTGATGGCGTTTCCCAACAAATTGCTCAATACCTGGCGTAGTCGCACCGGATCACCCCGCACGTAAATCGATGGGGCAGGTAAGGCGCAAAACAGTTCCAAACCCTTGCGGTACGCGCTATCGCCGAATGGAATCACCACCTCCTCAACCAGGCTCCGCAAGGAGAAATCTACTTTCTCCAATTCCAATTTGCCGGCCTCGATCTTGGAAAGATCCAGCACATCGTTGATGACTCTGAGCAGGCTGGTTCCAGATTGCTTAATAATTCTGGCGAACCGTCGTTGCTTCGCCTGTAATTCGGTTTCCAGCAGTAGATCGGCCATGCCTAGAATGCCGTTCATGGGCGTACGAATCTCGTGGCTCATATTGGCCAAGAACTGAGACTTGGCCTGACTGACCGCCTCGGCTCGTTCCTTGGCATCGCTAAGCTCCTGAACCAGATTCTGCAATTCAGCATTAGCAAGGGAAAGGTCGTGCGTACGCGCCGCGACGTCGGTTTCTAAGCGCGCGTTATAAGTCGCCAATTCGGCATCACGCCGCTGGATTTGCGCCAGCATGTCGTTAAAGCCATCCACCAGTGTTCCCAGCTCGTCACGGCTAGCCGATCGAACCCGCACGGTATAATCGCGAGTGTTGGATATTTCGCTCATCGCCGCTCGCAATTGCAGGATCGGTCCTGAAATTACCCTCTGAAATTGCGCGGCCAGCAGCGCCGCCAGCGCTAGCGAGGCGACCACCAATCCGGCGATGATCCAGTAATAGCGGTAAAGGCTTTCGCTAAGCTCCCGCAAATCCGAGTAGATCGCAAGAAAACCAAGTGGCTGGCCATCTTGATAGATCGGTACCTTGACGGCCAGAATGCGACTTTCGGGACCGAAGGGTTCCCCCTCGCCGACCATTGCTTGTCCAACGCTATTTCCTTGTCCATCATAATATTCATCCAGCCGCATATCCCGCCGGCGTATCTGACCGCTTTGAGTATCGGCCAAGTCAGGGGCTCGATATTCGGCTAGCGTATTATTCTGGGGATCTTCGATAACAGCATAGGGCACGTCAGGTTTGGCGCGCAATACTGCCAGATTCTGTTCGGCAGCCTTGATATCGTTGAAAAGCAGGGCGGAGGCGACATTGGCACTAATCACGTTGGCTAGTGCAACCAGTTGTGCCTGGGCGATCTTACGCTGGGAGTAAGTTTCATTGACAACCAGCGCAATCCCGACCGCCAACAATACCAAGGCATTGGTCAACAGCATGACCACCATCAATTTGCTTTTTACTGAGAGCTCGCTGAACATAATCATTCAGAATACGCCGCTATTCCGCTACCTTACTCTACGATAGTGGCCAGTTTGAGCAGTTGGGAACTTAGCCTGAGGCTGGTTCGTCGGGCTGCGGTCAAGTTGATATCGAAACGGATCCGCTGGTCGGCCTCGACCAAGCCAATCATCCCGCCCGCCTGGGCAAAGCCGCTGATGTCACTGACGGTCAGTATCGGCAAGCGCGCCAATTTAGCCAGCACCGCTTTGAATCGCCCCTGCTCGGCACGACCCATGAACACGATGTGGCATTTTTCGAGATCCGTAGCTACCGGCAAGTACCGTACCTCCACTGGATGGCTTTCCACGGCTTTCCCGGACAGCGACCCCAACGCATTGCCAAAGGGGTTCTCGCCGGCAATACAGATCAACAACGGTGCGTCGGAGCTAATGAAAGCCCCAGACGGCCATTCCACGAATTTGGCAAAATTGTACAGATAAGCCGCCTTGACCGCATACTCGTCAAACTCCATTGCCAAAGCGCTACTTAGCAGACTGCCCAAAAAGAACGTCATTAAGATTGCCAAGCGCCATAACAAGAATAGGAGCCGGCCACCGTCACGACCGACGACCAATATCTTATTTCCGACTCGGCCCCTAGCAAATGGGACCGACTCTGTTGGCAACCTTATTTGAAATTCCATTTCACCTGGCCATAGAAACTACGTTCAACTTCGACTGGGAACGTGTAGGCCTCCTGTACAAATTCCAGGTGACTCTTATCCAGTAGATTGGCGCCTACCAAAGACAGCTCCAAATCTTTTCTTGGCCGCCATCCTAAGCGTACTGTTAAGGTCGAATAAGGATCGATGTTGATATTTTCAAATGAGGAAAGCTCTCGCACGGTGGCCGGGCCGTTTACATAACGCCACCAAACATCGAGTTCAAGATTATCGGCAATATTCCATGATGAGGTTAACGACAATTGATTGCGATTACCGTGCTCGTAATTGGTATCGGCATCTTGATCCAAATCTGAATATAAATACGAGTAGGCCAACCGTAACCACCACTCTTTAATAGGGCGCCAGTCTGCTGCTAACTCGAAACCATAAATGGAGCCTGCCCCAACGTTATGCAATTCAAGCGGCACCACCAAATACGGTGGAAATACTCGCCCCTCTAAAAACGATTGTCCTGAGACCGTATCGATAGCAACGATATTGTCATAGTCATTATAAAAAACCGTGGTGTCCACCGAAAATTGCTCAGCAAATCGTACACGATAGCCTACTTCATAAGCGATTAGTTTCTCAGATTCAAGTTGATCATTTCCAACAACCATTACAAGTGTCGGCAGATTTCCCGTCAATATCGAGGGCGGCACGGTCAGCAAACTTACTTGCACATCTTCTTCACCACGCGAAGGCGTACGCACCGCTCGCGATACCGCTGCCCACAACCGATGGTCGGGATGCGGCGTCCATAGCATTCGGACGCTGGGTTGCCATTCCCAACCAGTGAAATCGTTGTGCTCGATCTTGACACCAGCGGTCAAACGTAATTGCTCTGGTATCAGATCAACTTGATCTTGAATAAAAGCATTGAATAGCTGGGTGGTCGAATCGTTGGGATCGACGGAACTGAATGCGGTATCCGTGAATTGATCGGAATTGCGACGATAACCCAATCCCCAGACGATTTCCTGTCGGTCAGTGAGCGCGAAATTATGCTGGAAATCCAAATCAAACGTATTTGCATCGACAATGTAAAGCGAATCCTCATGATTTTCCTGCTGATAATACGCCTGTAGACTCATCCGTGATGTCGCGGAATATTGATGTTCCCAGCGTGCTTGTAAGCTACCGCCCGAGGTGTTCACCTGAGATAATTGCCGCTCGGTATAGGGCGAAATGAGAGTAGGCAATACATAATTCTGATTGAAAGTTCCATCATACAAGCTGCCTTGCACAGCGACCGTATCTCGGGCCGACGGCGTCCAATCCAAACGAAATCCGCCCCGACCAATACGCCAATCATCTTCAGCATCGTAACTGTCGGGTGTGACTAAACTATCACGCTTGGTAGATTGCCCATAAATTCGATACTTCGCATTATCGCCCAATTTGCCGCCATAACGGACTCCCGCAATAGCTCGTTCTTCGTTGCCAGCGGTGAGCGTGACCAGCCCCCCTTGAGTATCCTGGCTGTTTTTCGTGATGATATTGATGACGCCATTGACAGCATTGGCGCCCCACAGACTGCCGCCGGGACCGCGAACGACCTCAATACGCTCGATATCGGGCAGGAACAGATCCTGGATTTCCCAATACACGCCGGAGAACTGAGTGTTGTAAACCGTGCGACCGTCGATCAAAACTTGTAACTTATTGGCGAACCGACCGTTGAACCCACGAATGGAAATAGCCCAGCGGCTGGAATCGATGCGGGCCACTTCCACACCGGGCGCAAGCCGTAGCGCTTCCATTACATTGGTCACCCCCGATCGGCGAATATCGTCAGCGGTGATGACAAAGACCGCTGCCGCTGTGTCTTGGAGAGACTGTTCAACCTTCGCCGCCGATACCACTTTGACTTGCATCAAATCCTCAATGCTGAACTGGGTCAAATCAGTCGCGTAGACCGGTTCCAAGCTGGCGACTATTCCCAGACAGATCAGCATCAACCGCGCTTGCATTACTGCAACCTGCTCGCGCGATAACATTCGCATTGGATTTCCCCTGATCGTGCGTGATCTTAAAAGGACCATTTCACTTGGCCGTAAATACTGCGCTGCACTTCAACCGGAAAAGTATAAGCTTCCTGCACATATTCCAAGTGACTCTTATCCAACAAATTAGCGCCCGTCAGCGATAACTCCAAATTCTTGCGGGGCCGCCACGCCAATCGCAGTGTGAGATTTAGATAAGGATCGACACTGACTATCCCTAATTGAGACAATGTAGACAATGAATCAAGCCGATCAATGTAATAAAACCAAGCGTCGAATTCTAAATCATTCTTAATTTCCCAACTCGATAAAAGCGAAATTTGATTGAGAGGGCTCCAACCTTGTTGTTCCGGTCTTGACCACAAATAGGAATACGCGAGTTGCAATCGCCATTTTTCAAGTGGCCGCCAATCTACCGCCATTTCCGCGCCATAGTTGTCATCGGAGAAGAAATTGCGAAAATAGAGTGGAAACACTAGATAAGAGGCGAACAGCGTCCCGAGCAAAGGCGTCCCTTGCTCCATACTCAACAAGTGATCGTAGTCGTTATAAAAAACGGTAAAATCGAAGGAGAAATCTTTATTCAGCCAAGTGCGGTAACCGATTTCGTAGGCGGTGAGCTGCTCCGCCTCGAAACGCCCGTCACCGACAAGCGCCACAATAGCCGGTAATCCTCCTGTTTCCGGTGACGGCGATACGGTTGTTACATTGGTCCAGCTATCCTCCTCAGCGCGTGACGGGGTACGCACTGCTCTCGACACTGCCCCCCAGACCCGCTGAGCGTCGCTAAGCTGCCAGAGTAGGCGCAGATTAGGCTGCCACTCCCAACCGGTGTAATCGTTATGCTCGACCCGGGCACCCAAGGTAAGTTGCAGCCGCTCCGTCAATGCCACCTGATCCTGCGCGAACAGGCTGAATAGTTGGGTAGTCTGCGCGTCTGGCGAAAAACCTCCACCCAGCACTGCTGACCCGAAGTGATCCTGGTAGCGGCGATAATCCAATCCCCAGACGATTGCCTGGCGCTCGCCAAGCTTGAAGCTATGCTGGAAATCTACGTCGAAGGTTTCCAGTTCCGATTGTTGCATCAAATCGCTGCGCTTTTCCTGCTGGTAATAGAGTTGCAGAGCGATTTGTTCAATTGAGGAGTTTTGATGTTCCCAGCGCGCCTGTACGCTGCGCCCATTCGCCTTGACATTGTCCAGCAGAAGCTCGGTGTAAGGCGAGGTCAGCGTAGGGACCACCATATTTTGATGTAGGTCATCGTCGTAAACATCGCCCGAGACGGTAACGTTGTCCCGCGTTGTGGGCTGCCAGTCGAGCCGGAAACCACCACGTTGTAGATTCCAGTCGTCCTCAGCATCCTGTCCATCCCGGCTGATGAAACCGTCTTGGTCAGCATAGCGGCCGTAGACGCGGTATTGCGCGGTATCGCCCAGTTTGCCGCCATAGCGGGCCTCGACAATGGCGCGGTCTTCATTGCCGGCGGTCACGCTCACCATTCCCCCCTGGGTATCCCTGGCTAGCTTGGTGATAATGTTGATGACGCCATTGACGGCGTTGGCGCCCCACAAACTGCCGCCGGGACCGCGAACGATCTCGATCCGTTCAATGTTGTCGAGCGGCATATCCTGGATTTCCCAGTACACGCCGGAAAAAGTTGGGGTATAGACTGAACGGCCATCGATCATCACCAGCAATTTGTTGGCGAAGCGGCCATTGAAACCGCGAATGGTGATAGCCCAGCGACTGGAGTCGATACGCGCGACCTGCACGCCTGGTGCGAGCCGCAATGCCTCCATTACATGGGTCACGCCCGACCGGCGAATGTCATCGGCGGTGATCACAAACACAGCGGCGGCAGTATCAGCCCACGGCTGGGCTTGCTTGGTAGCCGACACCACCTGTACCTGCATCAATTCTTCAATACTCAGGAGTGTCAGGTCAGCCGCCCGCACCGGTTCGACACTGACCACCAGACACCAGATCGGCAAAGTTGCTCCCAACCACTGAAACCATCCATTTTGGCTTTTTGGATTCACGAAACACCCGGCCTAACATAGTGTGGCTCCTCAGCCATCGTTTCAAAATCCTTAGCAAAGGCACTATGGGCTAATCGATCCGTCCATGGCTTTCGAATTGCATTACCTTCCAGAATATTGCACTCATCCGCGGACCAATATCGCGATCGACTCGACATGGGCAGTATGCGGAAACATGTCCACTATTCCCGCAGCACTCAACCGGAAACCGTAGCGATGGACCAGCTCACCGACGTCACGAGCCAAGGTAGCAGGATGACACGAGACGTACACCACTCGCCGGGCTCCCAACGCCGCCAAGTGCGGCATCAACTCCAACGCACCAGATCGGGGCGGATCGATCAAAATTTTATCATATTGGCGTTCGGACCAACACTCTCCTAGTAATTTATTGGTCAAATCAACGCGCTCAAAATACGCGTTTTCTACCTTATTACGTGACGCATTGCTCTTAGCCCATTCAACCAGGCTTGCATCGCCTTCCACACCGATGACTTCCCTCGCCCGCCGGGCCAGCGCTAGGGTGAAATTACCAAGCCCGCAGAAAAGATCGAGAACCCGATCTCCCGGGTCAATTTCAAGCAGTGCACCAACCCGCTCGACCAGTTGTCGATTGATGGCCGCATTGATTTGCACGAAATGATACGGCCGGAATGCCAACTCCAGATTGAAGTTCGGCAGGTGATAGCTCGGCGTTAACGATTCGGCGTTGATGGGTACTACGCTGTCCGGTCCGGCCGGTTGCAGATACAACGCGAAACCGTGCTGCTCGCCAAACGTGCGCAGCAACGCCAAATCTGTCTCGCTGGGCGGCGCCAGCACGCGAAAGCTCAAACTCATCAATACATCGCCGCCGGCAATCTCGATCTGGGGTAGCCGGTCGCGGATCGACAGAGACTCGATCAGCCGCGCCAGTTCTTCCAGCAGCCCCCCGACCCGCTCGTCCAGCACCTCGCAACGGCGCAAATCAGCGACATACGGACTGTGCCGCTCGCGGAAACCGACCAGCACCCGCCCTTTTTTGGTCACCCACTTGACCCCCAGGCGCGCTCGCCGCCGATAGCCCCATAGCGGCCCGGTCATCGGCTCCAACACCTGTTCCGGCTCGACTTTGCCGATGTGGGTCAGGCTATCCAGCAACCAGCGTTGCTTAATGGCCAGCTGGCCAGTGGGTTCGAGATGCTGCAAGGCGCAGCCACCGCAGACTCCGAAATGGGCGCAGCGGGGTTCGATCCGTTCCGGGGACGGTGCGAGCACGTCAACGACCCGCGCCTCGTCGTAGCGGCTTCGATGGACGGTGTAGCGGCAGCTCACCTCCTCGCCCGGCAACGCACCTTCGACGAAGACAGCCTTGCCGTCCCGCCGCGCCACGCCGTAGCCCTCATGAGTCAAATTCTCGATGCGAACGGTAAATGGTTCCGCCGCCGCTAGCGCTCGTCGCTTTTTTGCTGCTGAACTGCCCATTTGTCGTTCTCTAATCCGAAAATAGCCCAGTGGAGAGATAGCGGTCACCACGGTCGCAGATCACGGTGACGATCATCGCGTTCTCAACCTCCGCCGACAACCGCAGCGCCGCCGCCACCGCCCCGCCCGACGATACGCCGCAGCAAATGCCCTCTTCGCAGGCCAGCCGGCGGGTAGTGTGCTCTGCTTCCACTTGCTCGACATCGATGATTCGGTCCACTCGTGCCGGCTCGTAAATTTTTGGCAGATATTCCAGCGGCCAGCGGCGGATACCCGCAATGAAGGACCCCTCGGTGGGCTGAACACCGACAATTTGCACCGCAGGATTGCGCTCCTTCAGGTAACGCGACACCCCCATGATGGTCCCAGTGGTCCCCATGGCGCTGACGAAGTGGGTAATCCGCCCGTGCGTGTCGCGCCAGATTTCAGGGCCGGTGGTTTGGTAATGAGCCAACGGATTGTCGGGATTGCCGAACTGGTCCAGCACCCTGCCTCGCCCTTCCTGTTCCAATCGGGTGGCGAGATCGCGAGCCCCTTCCATGCCCTCCTCCTGGCTCACCAATATTAATTCAGCCCCGTAGGCTCGCATCGCGGCGCGGCGCTCCGCGCTCTGGTTTTCCGGCATGACCAGCATCAGTCGGTAGCCCTTCATGGCCGCGATCATTGCCAGGGCGATACCGGTATTGCCGCTGGTAGCTTCGATCAGCACCTCGCCGGCGCGGAGGGCTCCGCGCTTTTCAGCTTGCTGGATCATACTCAACGCCGGCCGATCCTTGACCGAACCGGCCGGATTGTTACCCTCCAACTTGCCGAGAATCAAGTTACGGGTAGAACCCGGTAGGCGTTGCAATTGCACCAGAGGTGTATTGCCAATGAAAAATTCGAGCGTGGAGTATTGCGAATGCGGCATGATAGGTTCCAGGTTACCTTCGAAAATCGCAACTGCGGGCTTTTTTCAACCCAGCGAAATATGCTAAACCGATTATAAGTGCCAACGACTCGCGGACCGTACCGAAAATCATGGCCCCCATTTTCGACCCTCTTCGCCACGACCTATCGCCGATCATCCGCTTATCATGACCCGATCCGGCTCAATGATTCACTCGACCTTCTTTCGGCTGCTGTTCTGCTGCCTCTTACTACTTTCCGCGCCGTTGGACGCTCAGGAGCAACCTGCTCCGGCAACAGGTACGGCTACTCCGGCAACAGGCACAGCCACTCCGGCAACAGGCACGGCCACTGAAGGTGCCACTGTCACCGTTCTGGTCGAAGGCGTTGAGGGACCACCGCGTGATAACGTACTGGCCTATCTCGACATCAACCGCTTTGCCGGCAAACCGGCGCCGGAGGAAACCGAGCTGCACTGGTTGCACAGCAATGCCGAACGCAATATCCAACAGGCGCTGCAACCCTTCGGTTATTACGAACCCACCATCGAGGGCTCTCTCAAGCGAACTCAGGAAGGCTGGGAAGTCCGTTATCGCATTCAGCCTGGCCGAGCGCTGCGCCTCGCCGCAGTCGATGTGCGGGTGCTTGGCGAGGGCGCTCAGGATCCGGCCTTCCAAAAACTGCTGGCGACCGCCCCCCTGGCCAAGAATCAGACCCTCGATCAACCCAAGTACGAGCAGCTCAAGCTAAACCTGGAAACGCTGGCCACCGAGCGCGGCTATTTCGATGCTCGCTTTGTCGAGCGTGTCATTCAAATCGACTTGCAGGCTTACCAGGCCAGCATCACGTTGCACTACGATACCGGTAAGCGCTACCGATTCGGTGATATCACCTTCAAACAAGATATCCTGTCGCCCAAATTGTTGAATCGCTATCCTCATTTCAAAGCCGGCGACCCCTACGACACCAACGATTTATTAAAACTGCAAACCGATTTGAGCGGCAGCCCCTACTTCAGCCAGATCCAGATCAACCCCTCGCCAGACGCAGCCACTGCCATCGCACCGGTCGATGTCGAACTGACGTTCAACAAACAATACAAATACAGCGCCGGCCTGGGTTATGGCACCGATACCGGCGTTCGCGGCAAGCTCAAAATGGAACAGCGCTGGGTCAACAGCCAAGGCCATCACTACGAAACCGAACTCCTGCTATCTCCCATCAAGTCGTATCTCGGCCTCAAGTACATGATCCCCGCCGAGAATCCAACGACCGACGAATACGTTCTGACCGCTAACTACACCCTCCAGAATTACGATGACCAGGACTTCGAACGCATCGCCCTGGGCGGCGGTTGGCAACGACAAACCGGCAAATGGCTAAAGAACTACAACCTAAATCTCCAATACGAAGACTATCAGGCCGGCAACGAGCCCCGTTCTACCTCCCTCCTGCTGATTCCGGGTTTAAACTGGACTTGGATCGATGCCGATGACCGGCTGTACACCACCCGCGGTTTGCTGTTCGGGTTCGAGCTGCGTGGTGCTTCGACGGCGTTGCTCTCAGACATCAATTTCCTGCAAGGCACCGTGCACCTGAAATGGATCCATGCCCTGAACGAGGATAACCGTCTGATTGCCCGAGGGGATATCGGCGCGACTGCGATCCTGGAGGATTTCGAGAATCTGCCAACCTCGCTACGCTTCTACACCGGCGGTGATTCCAGCGTGCGCGGCTACGCCTACAATAAAATCGGCCCTACTGACAGCGACGGCACGGTCGTAGGCGGCAAAAATCTGCTGGTGGGCAGCCTGGAATACGAGCGCCGAGTGTGGGATGCCTGGAGTGTCGCCGCATTTGTCGACAGCGGTGACGCCTTCGACGGCGCATCGCCCGACATGAAAACCGGCACCGGCGTTGGTCTGCGCTGGCGCTCGCCGGTAGGGCCGGTGCGCATCGACTTCGCGACCGGACTGGACCGTCCACCGGGCGATACCTTCCGCTTTTCCTTCAGCATCGGGCCTGATTTGTGAGCGTTCCTCCGTTTCTGCGCCGGCTGCTGATCTGGCTGATCTCGCTGCCGCTGCTGTTATTGCTACTGATCTTGCTAGCGGCCGGGATCGCGATCTCCACTGAAACGGGCATTCACACCCTGCTCGGTCTGGCGCCGAGGATCCTGCCAGGGCAATTGAGCTATGACCGGATCGACGGTCGCTTGCTGGGCCCGCTACACATCGAGCGGTTCCGGTACGAAGACGGTCCGCTGAAAGTAGCTCTGGCCAGTGCCGATCTCGACTGGAAGCCCGCGGATTTATTCAATGGAACCTTAAACCTCCTCCAGCTCCGATTCGACGGCTTGGAACTACAACTACCGCCGAGCAAGCCCGAATCGGAGCCGGCGACCGGACCGTTGACTCTGCCCGATATCCAGCTCCCTCTCGTGATCGATGTCGCTGACCTGCAAGGGCGCGATATTCTCATCGTGCCTGCCGGAGCCGCGCCGATCCGGGTGGATACCATCGACCTCAAGGCTCACACCGGAAACGATGGCTTGATCGTCGACACCCTGGCAGCCCGCGCGCCTTTGGGCGAGGTTCGCCTGAGCGGTCGGGTCAACCCCACTGGCGGCTATCCATTGCAAGCCCGCCTCAATTGGCAACTGCTGACTCCGGATTACGGCACCTTCAACGGCGAAGGTGAAATCCAAGGCGAATTACAGAATCGGTTGCAACTCACTCATCAAATCACCGGCGCGGCCACGCTGGAACTGAACGGAGAAGTCCGCGATCCCTTGGCCAAACCCGCTTGGTCGGCCAAGGCTAAACTGGACGTGGCTGACCTTAAGCCGTTTGTCCCGGATCTGGCTGGCAAGCCACTGACGGTCCGGCTCGATGCCCACGGAGTGCTGGCCCAGTTTCAGGGACAGGGCGAAATCAACGCCACCGTGCCCGAACTAGGTCCGACAAACCTGCGCTTCACCGCCGAAGGCGACCCGAAGGCGATCAAGCTCAGTGAACTGAAGATAGCCGCCGTGGACCGGCCGCTGGCATTGAACGCCCAAGGCGATATCCACATCGCGGAGTTACTCTTCAACATTTCCGGACAATGGGAATCTCTGGCTTGGCCCTTGACCGGGCCCGCGCAAGTGGAAAGCCCCAAGGGCGAATTCGTCGTCAACGGCATACCCAAGGATTACCGGTTTCAGCTCACCGCCGACTTGCGCGGCCCGAATGTTCCCCAAGGGCACTGGACTGTGAACGGACAGGGCTCGGATCAAGCCGTGCGCGACGTAAAATTAAGCGGCCAGACCCTGGCCGGCACCCTGCAAGCCACCGCCGACGCCACCTGGGCACCCGCGATCAGTTGGCAGGCGACATTGAACGGCGAAGGGTTGAACCCTGGCGTTCAGTGGCAGGAGGCGCCCGGCAAACTGAATTTTCACATCAAGACCGACGGCGGACTGGAAAATGCCGCCCTGCGCGCCCATCTCCTGCTGGAAGAACTGGCCGGCACCCTGAGCGGGCAGGCGGTGCGTGGCAATGCCGACATCGCCCTGCAAGACCAGAATCTGACGATCAAAGCCTTGCGGTTGACCGCCGGCGATACCCGACTCAATGCCGAGGGATCGCTGACGCAACGCTGGGATCTGCGCTGGACGCTGGACGCACCACGACTGAAATCGCTGCTTCCCAGCCTAGACGGCAGTATCGCCAGTACCGGCACCCTGAGCGGATCGCGTGACCGCCCGGCAGTGGCAGCCCAGTTCACGGTGCGGAATTTGCGGCAAGGCGACACCCAAATCCAGCGTTTGCGCGGGGAAGCAAACGTGGACACCGGTGGGAACAATCGCTCGCTGCTGAAAGTATCCGGCGAAGGGCTACGGCTGGGCGGTCAAAACTGGAAAACCCTCAGCCTCGACGGTTCCGGCACGCCCGCCGCGCACGATCTCAAGGCCGAACTGATCGGCGACCCCGGTCGCTTCGCGCTCGCGCTCGCGGGCAGCCTGGCGATGCCCGCCATGCTTTGGCAAGGACGCCTGACTCAGCTCGGCGCCAAGGACACCGTTGCCGGCAACTGGAGCCTAGACAAGCCCGCCGCGATTCGGGCCACGGCCAAGGAAGCAAATCTCGATGCGGTTTGCCTGAGCAGCGCTCCCACCCGCTTGTGCTTGCAAGGCCAATGGAGCCAATCCGGTGATTTCAACGGTCGAGTGCAATTGAGTAACCTCACTCCCGAACGGTTCAAGGCTTATCTGCCGCAAGGCATGACGCTCGCCACCAGCGTCGGTGGCGAAGCCACCGCCAGCGGTAAAACTGGCGGAGCCTTGCAAGGCAAGCTGGCCCTGAATATCGCGCCCGGCAACCTGAGCATGACGGCCAACGGCAAACCGGTCCGGTTCGCCATTAACGGCGGCGGTTTGCAACTGGACACGAACGGTCGCGCCGCCAACGGTCAAGCCAAGCTGGACCTCGGCCAAACCGGGCAATTACAGGCTACCCTGCAAGTCCAGGATCCGCTCGGCGCCGCCCGGATTAGCGGCAAGCTCAACGCCATCGTCAGCGACCTTAAAGTGTCATCGGCGTTCGTGCCGCAAATTCAGGATGTTTCCGGACAGTTGAAAGCCAATCTCAGCATCGATGGCGCGCTTTCCAAGCCGGTGTTGCAGGGAGATATTCGGCTGGAAAACGCCGGCTTGTCCGTCCCGGATGCCGGCATCAAATTGCAGAATCTGCGATTCACCGCGACTGGCAACGGCCAAGGGCCGCTCCAACTGTCGGGATCCGTTCAATCCGATCCTGGCCAATTACGCTTGACCGGACAGCTCGACCCCCTGAAACCGCAACTGAATCTGGCGATCGCAGGCGAGAATTTTCAGGCGCTCAAAACCACCGATATGCAAATCCAGATCAGCCCGGATCTGAAACTCGACCTCACCCAGCAACAGGCCAGAATCGACGGCACGGTCACCGTCCCGAAGGCTTATCTGCGGCCTAGCGGCGGGGGGCCGGGGACGGTCAAGGCGTCCGAGGATGTCATCATCGTCAAGGATCGCGGTGGCGCAACCCCCGAGTCGAAATCGCAAGGCACCGATATTTTCGCCAAGGTACGCGTCATCCTGGGCGATGATGTACAACTGGATACCCCGGCATTCAAGGGCAAGCTAAAAGGCAATCTGCTGGTCGAGGAAACCCCGCAGTTGGCCCCTCGCGGCAGCGGGAGCGTCGAAGTAGTCGCCGGGAACTACAAAATATACGGGGAGGAAATTCAAATTCAGCGGGGGCAGCTACTTTACAGCAGCAGCCCGCTCGACAATCCTGGCCTGGAGTTGCGGGTGGCGCGGCAGATTGAAAACTCCACATCTGGCGACCAGATCACCGCCGGTGCGCGCATTCAGGGCACGCTGAAAAAACCCAAGCTCACCTTGTTCTCGGATCCCAAGATGCCTGACCCCGACATTCTCTCCTACCTGGTGCTGGGCCGGGCATCGGGTAGCGGCAGCGGCTCCGAATCGGCGCTCTTATTCAAGGCCGTCCGCGCCATGGGTGTAGGCGATGGCGGACTCACCAAAAACCTGGGCGATGCCGTCGGCCTGGATTCCATAGAGCTGGGCGGCAGCGGCGGTAAGGATACCTCGCTGATGCTCGGCAAGTACTTGACGCCGGATCTCTACATCGGCTACGGGGTGGGCTTGCTCGACGCCGTCAATACCTTCAAAGTCAAATACCGAATCGGCAAGCACCTGTCGTTCGAATCGACCAACAGCAGCAGCGGAACCGGCGCCGATCTGATCTACAATATCGAACGCTGAGGAGATCGGAGACGAGACAGACCCGATACTGACGGCACTCCCCATCCTGGCAGAGAAAACGGCAGCGCCCAATCAACGAAAATAATCCGGCTCGTTGCCCAACTTCCATTTGATATTGCAGCCCATGCTGGGCTTCTGTTCCGATGAAACCGGCTGGCCCGCTAACACAGCATCCACCGCCGCCCGCAGGTCCGCCCCGGTCACGGGAACCGTGTTGCCGGGCCGGCTGGCGTCGAATTGGCCGCGATAGACCAATTGGCGGTCGGCGTCGAACAGGAAAAAATCGGGCGTGCAAGCGGCACGATAAACTTTGGCGATGGCTTGGCTTTCGTCATACAGATACGGGAAAGGATAACCGCGAGATTGTACTTCCTCGGCAATGCGCGCCGGACCGTCATCGGGATACTTGACCACATCGTTGGCGCCGATCGCCACGCAGGCCAATCCCCGACCCCGATAGTCCGAGGCGAACCGCGCCAGCGCTTCCCGGATATGCTGGACGAACGGACAGTGGTTGGAGATGAACATCACCAGCAACGCGGGACTGCCGCGCAAATCGGCGAGTGTCACGGTGCTGCCGGTAGCAGGCTCCGGCAAGCTGAAATCCGGCGCGGACGTACCCAGCGGCAGCATGGTGGAAGCAGTCTGAGCCATGATATTTCCTCATGAAAGGATCGACGATTCGAGATTGTGGCGCAGGCCGCCGATTACGACCATTATTTCGGGTCGAGGTTGCGCGGTCCGGCCCGCGAACCAAGCCGGCAACCCACGGTCAATCCCGACAAGTTCGGTGATTTTCTTCTGTCTTTATACCGATTTCCAGAACAGGCCCTCTCATTACACCGGAGAAGTTACATGCACTTGAAACAGCCGCTCTGGCTGAGCGTTTTCCTCGGATTGATCTGGAGTACCGTCGCCGCAGCAGCGGAATACCCCGATTTTGTCTCCCTCGTCGAGCAATACAGCCCGGCGGTGGTCAGCATTCAAACCAAGTCCGAGCCGAAGGAGCGGTCGAAGCGAGGTCATCCGGGCATTCCCGAGAACAGCCCCTTTTACGATTACTTCAAACGCTTCTTCGATGAAATGCCCGACCTGCCCGCCCAACCGCATTCGTCGGTCGGTTCTGGCTTCATCCTTTCTCCGGACGGCTATGTTGTTACCAATGCTCACGTCGTCGAAGAGATGGACAGCATTACGGTCGGCCTGCCCGACCGTACCGAACTCACAGCGCAAGTGGTCGGCAAAGACAAACGCAGCGACATCGCGCTGCTGAAGGTGAAGACCGACACCGCGCTGCCTACCGTCAAGATCGGCGACATCGGGAAAGTCAAGGTTGGCCAGTGGGTCCTGGCGATCGGCTCACCGTTCGGCTTCGAGCGCACCGCCACTCAGGGCATCATCAGCGCGCTGGGCCGCAACTTGCCCAGCGACAACTACGTGCCGTTCATCCAGACCGACGCCGCCGTCAATCCCGGCAACTCCGGCGGGCCGTTGTTCAATCTCGACGGCGAGGTGATCGGCGTCAACTCGCAGATTTACAGCCGCTCCGGCGGCTATCAAGGTTTGTCCTTCGCGATTCCCATCGATGTGGCGATGGACGTGGTGGACCAGCTCAAAAGCGGCGGCAAGGTTGCGCGCGGCTGGCTGGGCGTGCTGATTCAGGAGGTCACCCCAGAATTGGCCCAATCCTTTGGCCTGGACAAACCACATGGCGCCCTAGTTGGGCAGGTGATGGCGGACAGCCCGGCCCAGGCCGGTGGCATCAAGACCGGCGACATCATCGTCGCCTTCAACGGTCAGCCGGTCAGGCATTCCAGCGACCTGCCGTTGCAAGTTGGCCGCACTCGACCTGGTACCCATGTGGCGTTGACAGTGATCCGGGACAGCAAGGAGCACGCTTTGACCGTCCAAATCGAACAATTGCCTGACGAGAACAAGTTGCAACAGGCCATCGCCGAACCGTCCAGCAGCAACCGGCTCGGTCTGATGGTGGCGGAACTGCCGCCCGAGCGGCGCAAGCAGAACAGCGCGGGCGTGCTGGTCAAGGATGTGGATGAGGGGCCAGCGGCCAGCGCCGGCATTCGACCGGGCGACATCATTGCTCGTATTAATAACACCGAGGTCAGCGATGTCGGCCAGTTCACGGAATTGGTCAAGCAATTACCCACCGGTCGACCGATTCCGGTCTTGGTGCGACGCGATAACGGCGCCTTATTCCTGGCATTGACCCTCCCTGAGGAAGGCAAGAACTGAACGCCCAGCCTCATAGCGCGCGGCTGCGTCCAGCGCGACGCGGTCGCGCGCTATCTTGAGGCACGGAGGCGACCGCGCGAGAACCCAACAGTGGAGCAGTCACCGCCTCGGTTCGCAGCGTCGCTTCACAGGTTGGCGCCAGCAACCTCCACCCGATTGCGGCCCTGCTCCTTGGCCCGATACAGCGCAGCATCAGCCCGACTCAACAAAGCGGCTGGATCGGTTTCCCCAGCGTCGGCCGAAGCGACTCCAATAGAGACAGTGACCGCCGGCAACGTGCCATCCCGGTAAGGCAGATGGAGATGCACGACCGCCTGCCGCAATGCATCGAGTCGGGTCCGCGCATCATCGAGAGACGAGCCGGACATGACGACGGTCAATTCCTCGCCACCGTATCGACAGGCCAAATCGCTGGCGCGCAACGACCGGCGCAGCAAACCGCCGACCGCTCGCAAAACGGTGTCACCGGCTTCATGTCCGTAGAGATCATTGAAATGCTTGAAATGGTCCAAGTCCAGCATCGCGACGACGAGCGGCTCACCGGCGCGCTGCCGGCGATAAAGCTCACGGGGCAAGGTTTCGTCCAAATAGCGTCGATTGAACAGCCCGGTGAGCGGGTCGCGGGTGGCCTGCTCGCGCAGTGCTTCCTGCAATTTGAGGTTGGAGAGCGCGAGTTTGATGGATTCGCCGACCGTGACGGCAAGAGTGCACGACTCACGGAACTGCTCCTCGGCCATCGATTCACTCGCGCCGATATACAACAGGCCGATTGCCTCGCCGCGGACAATCAGCGGCAGGCATAAATAGGCGCGCGTCGGTGGATGGACGAAATGCCGACAAGGCACGCTGTGAGCCGGGTCCTCCAACTCATACGGCACACCGCGCCGCAGTGCCCAGCAATCATGCGGCGCGAAGGTCGCGGGTAAAAGTCGAGTATTACCCCAGGACGCCATCACTCGCAGATCGGACGAGGCATCCTCGCGCATCGCCAAGTTGCCAATACAACCGTCAAATAACCGCCTCGCCCCACGCAGGATAATCTCGTAGGCTTCCTGACGGCTTTCGCAGGACAGCAGTAAGTCGCTCATGTGGTTGAGGGCGGTCATCTGGTCGGCGCGGCGCTGTACCCCGACCAGCGTGTCATACAAGGCTTCCTCGATCAAACGGCGATCAGTGACATCGGTGTGGGTACCTGCCATCCACAGGGGCTGACCTGCCGCGTCGCGCGCGGTGACCTTACCGCGTACCAGCAGCCAGCGCCAGTCTCCCGCTTGAGCGCGCAACCGATATTCGGCCTGATAGCGCGGCGTCTCCCCGGCAAAATGCGCCACCAACGCAGTTTGCCACAGCGGTTGGTCGTCAGGATGTACCAGTTTTTGCCAACTGCTGATGTGCGGGCTAATCTCATCGGGCCGATAGCCGAGCATTTCGATGCCGTTGCGGCTGAACAGAATATCCCCGGTCGTTACGTTCCAGTCCCAGAACCCATCGTTCGCACCATCCAGTACCCGTTGCAAGCGTGCTTCGCTTTCGCGCAAAGCGTCCTCCGCCTGTCGGCGCTTGATGACTTCCTCCGACAGCAACCGATTGTCGAAGCGCAAGCTTAACGTATCGCGAATCAAGCGATTTACTTTGGAAGCGATACTCAATAACCCGACCAAATACAGGAAGGTCATGGTGGCCATGGCAGTATGCAACTCACTGCCTTGCAGGAAAAATCGTAGGCTCAGCGGCAGTAGCGCCGGTAGCAAAAAGGCCAGTGCCGCTTCCGGCCGGGCTGCCAAGACTAACAGCCCCGCCGCCGTCATTCCGGCCAGGACGAAGGCCACCACGACCTGATGGCCGATGGAATCGACGGGAAAGAGAAATATGGCCGTGGAACCCCAGACGATTCCGGCTAAACCGATGCCGGTACAATACCACCGTGCCCAGCGACGCACCTCCGAGGTGGGGGGGCGGACACGATCATAAGCGTATACCAAGAAAATTCGGCCAGCCGTGACCAAGGTCAAACAGGCAAACCACCCCACAAGTACCTGGATCGGAACGTGGGTGCGCTGGACAAAGATCAGAATCAAACCGTTGATCAGCGTGACCGAATAGGCCAATGGGGCATAGCCATACAAGAGTTTGATCTGTTCGGCGTACACCTCCCCCTCGATATCATGCCGCGGGCCGTCCGCAGACTCCGCGTGGGAAACATTCGGTTGATTCAGGGAGTCCACATGGTTCTGTCTCCGTCACAAGAGCAGCACGATCAAGGGTGAGCGAGGCATGCACAAGGGGTTCTACTCAGCGAGGGTGGAACTTTTTCGCCCTTCCCATCCCCACATGATAGTGAATGCCCACCGTCATTCGCTATCCCGCGATCACCCGTTATCGGTATAATTTAAAGCCCTTTTTTGTGCTGTGGGAAACGAACATCGCTCTGGCGGAACACCGACCGAGCGCCATCGACCGCCTAACAGCCACTGGCTAGCCATCCGTGCCCGCAAGGGCCATAACATCATCGAAGGGGTTATACCCGTGCTCGAAAACTACCGCCAACATGCCGCCGAACGCGCCGCTCTCGGAATCCCAGCACTGCCACTGAGCCCGCAGCAGACCGCCGATCTCGTCGAGCTGCTTAAAAATCCGCCCAAAGGTGAAGAAAGCTTCCTGCTGGATTTACTGACCCATCGAGTACCGGCTGGCGTCGACCAGGCCGCTTACGTCAAAGCTGCTTTCCTAGCCGCCGTTGCCAAGGGCGAAGCCCGATCACCGCTGATCTCCCGGGTGCGTGCCACCGAACTGCTCGGCACCATGCTGGGCGGTTACAACATCCAGCCCCTGATCGACCTGCTGGACGACGCCGAGTGCGCCCCGGCCGCCGCCAAGGCGCTGTCGAATACCTTGCTGATGTTCGACTACAAGCACTCGGTCAAGGAAAAGGCCGATCAAGGCAACGCCCACGCCCAGCAAGTCATGAAATCCTGGACCGAAGCCGAATGGTTTACCGGTCGCGGGAAGGTGCCGGAGAAAGTCACCGTCACCGTATTCAAGGTGCCTGGCGAGACCAATACCGACGACCTCTCTCCTGCCCCCGATGCCTGGAGCCGGCCCGATATCCCGCTGCACGGGCTGGCGATGCTGAAAATGGAGCGCCCCGGCATCCAACCCGATGAATCCGGCAAAACCGGCCCGTTGAAACTGATCGAGTCGCTCAAAACCAAAGGTCATCCGGTCGCTTACGTCGGCGATGTGGTCGGCACCGGCTCCAGCCGCAAATCCGCCACCAACTCGGTACTGTGGTGGACTGGCGATGACATTCCCTATGTGCCGAACAAGCGCTACGGCGGCTACTGCCTTGGCGGCAAAATCGCTCCGATCTTCTTCAACACCCAGGAAGACGCTGGCGCGTTGCCGATCGAGTGCGACGTATCCAAGATGAACATGGGCGATGTCATCGACATCTATCCTTATGCCGGCAAGATCGAGAAAAACGGTGAGGTGATCGCCACCTTCCAGTACAAATCCGATGTGTTGTTGGACGAAGTCCAGGCTGGCGGCCGGATCAACCTCATCATCGGCCGCGGTCTGACCGACTGGGCCCGCGAAGTGCAAGGCTTGAGCCCCAGTCCGATCTTCCGCCGTCCGGTGGCGCCGCAAGATTCCGGTAAGGGCTTTACCTTGGCGCAGAAGATGGTCGGCCGTGCCTGCGGTGTCGCCGGCATCCGCCCTGGCACCTACTGCGAGCCGAAGATGACCACCGTCGGTTCCCAAGATACCACCGGCCCGATGACCCGCGACGAGTTGAAGGATCTGGCCTGCCTGGGCTTCTCCGCCGATCTGGTCATGCAGTCCTTCTGCCACACCGCTGCCTACCCCAAGCCGGTGGACGTGCAAACCCATCACACCCTGCCCGACTTCATCTCCAGTCGCGCCGGTGTGGCGCTGCGGCCCGGCGATGGCATCATCCACAGTTGGCTGAACCGGATGCTGCTACCGGATACTGTCGGCACCGGCGGCGACTCTCACACCCGCTTCCCGATCGGCATCAGCTTCCCGGCCGGCTCCGGTCTGGTCGCGTTCGCCGCCGCGACCGGCTCGATGCCACTCGACATGCCGGAATCGGTGTTGGTACGTTTCAAGGGCAAAATGCAACCCGGCATTACCTTACGTGACCTGGTCAACGCCATCCCTTACGCGGCGATTCAAGCGGGCCTGCTAACCGTGGCGAAGGAAGGCAAGAAGAACATCTTCTCCGGCCGCATCCTGGAAATCGAAGGGCTGCCTGACCTGAAGGTGGAACAGGCGTTCGAGTTATCCGACGCTTCCGCCGAACGTTCCGCCGCCGGCTGCACCGTGCAGCTGAACAAGGAGCCGATCGTCGAATACCTGAACAGCAACATCACGCTGCTCAAGTGGATGATCGCCAATGGTTATCAGGATCCCAAGACGCTGGAGCGTCGGATCAAGGGTATGGAAGACTGGTTGAAGAACCCGACACTGATGGAACCGGACGCCGATGCCGAGTATGCGGCGGTGATCGAGATCGATATGAACGAGATCAAGGAACCGCTGCTGGCCTGCCCGAACGATCCCGACGATGTCAAGACTCTGGCCGCCGTGGCCGGCGACAAGATCGACGAGGTATTCATCGGCTCCTGCATGACCAACATCGGTCACTACCGCGCTGCCGGCAAGGTGTTGAACGGCCAGTCCAACATCCCGACCCGGCTGTGGATTTCCCCGCCGACCAAGATGGATGCGCATCAGTTGAGCGAGGAAGGTTACTACGCCACTTTCGGCACCGCCGGGGCGCGGATGGAGATGCCGGGCTGCTCCTTGTGCATGGGTAACCAGGCGCGCGTGGCAGATGGCGCGACGGTGGTCTCCACCTCGACCCGCAACTTCCCCAACCGGCTTGGCAAGGGCGCCAACGTGTACCTGAGTTCGGCGGAATTGGCGGCAGTCTGCGCACTGCTGGGCAAGATTCCGACCTTCGAGGAATACATGAGCTATATGGGCGAGATCGGTGCCAAGGGCGCGGAGATCTACCGCTATCTGAACTTTGATCAGGTACCGGAATACCGCGAAGTGGCGGACAAGGTGAAGCTGGCGGCGTAAGCTCCTGCCAGCCGGTTTTCAACCATCTCATTGAATCCCCGTGAGTGCTGCTTACGGGGATTTTTATTATCCAGGATTGTTACCGCTGCACATTTTGAAATCTAGCTTTTCCTTCCAAATTCACTACCTCGCATTTCTTTCCACTTCACATCGTCTTTCATAACATCTTCGTCTATCCAAGCAATAAACTCTTTATAAGTATCTCGAATCGACTCTAAAGTTGTTGAGGGATCAGCTTTATTTTTAAAAACCCATTCACAAAGCTTTTCAAAATCGCCAACTGTGATCCGGTTATTCATGTTGCGCAATGGAAATAACATGCGAGGACTAATTTCATCAAGTTCAAATGTTCTAGTAAAATACCGTTCACCACTAAGAGTAAGCTTTCCATACTCAGACAAACAAGGAATAGTTTCTCGAAATAACCATGAAAAACCTACTTCCCGTTGGTTACCACAAAGCTTATCACAGTATGTTCGCAGCTGCTCCACAGAAATAGGTGGTTTTTCATTTTTATCGAATACTACAACCTTCCTCTCCATAGATTGTTCTCGGTACGAGATATATAATTTTCCTCGCAAAAATTTTGAAATCAGTGGATAAAGTTTCTCGTTGTAATATGGTTTACTAAAAAGAATAATTTGTTGCTCATTATCAGGTAATATTTGAGGTGTGGATCTGCTATTATCTTGAACGTATAGAATTGACTCATAGTCAGCAAGTTTATTAATAGGTACTTCAATACTTTTCTCAGCTTCAACAACAGAGATAATTACCTGACTCCAGTCAACACCACCAAAATTTAGCTTTCCCCAGCCTTGAAGTTCATATTCTGCCGCTAACAAGGATTTTTGCGATGTATGCAATTTTTCAAAACAATCACGACCAGCGTCACTTTTGAAAAATTCTTGGAGTGCGCGATGCACCCGTTGCCGCAATTTCTCTTCTATTTCTTTTCTAATCTTATTTCGATTAAGACTGAGCACCTGATCAGCGTACTCATCCAGTAGGTTAACAGTCACTGAAATAAAATAAAAACCCCAGGTACGATCATCAATATACTGCCCCCGGTAAAAGATATTGAAAAACCCAGAACTACCAATTTGAACATTCGTTAACTCTAAATTTTCTTCAGGAACATAATACCAATACTGGTTATCAATAATTTGATCAAACAAACGATCAATAGAAAATTCCGCTAAATCAAGATGGCCATTTATCTGACTAATTTCAAAAAAATTTTCTATTTCATCGCAAATTTTGAGAATATTGATGTCATCATAATCACCTAGCAACATATCAGAATTCCTTAGGGCGTTCATCACATAATGGCTTCCAGAGGGAACAGAAAATGATTTTTTATTACTTTTATATATAAAACTTATTAAAGTTCCAAATGTATTAATATCCCATTTTTCACCATACCGAACATAGATATTGCCCTTTTCTGCTCCTTCTGGATCAGTAAGCTTAATAGACAACGCTTGCCCAGTATCAATATTTCGAGTCTCCATTTGAACTTCGTTCGTGAGCAAAAACACGCTTTGTAACCCTATACCGTATATTCCTGAAGGGCGCATCCAGATAGGCATGCTCTCGATAAGATCCCGCCTTTTTTTATTACTTTTAGAGCCCCCAATTCGGGCCATGTAGAGTAAATCCTCTTCGGATATTCCCGCGCCTTGATCCTGAATATCAATACGCCAATAATTATAATCGCCATCTTCTTTAGATTTCTTAATCTCTATATTAATATTATAGTTATGAAGAATTTTAAGCACATGCTCAGATCGAGGTTGATCGCTATGCCGTATAGGTTCCGAGGGTTTTCTTCGATATTCACCATGTTCCATCCAAGCGCGGATTAACGTAGCATCCACCGCATTTTGTAACAACTCACGCATAGCCTGCTCTTTTCGTTCGTACAAACCAGCCCCTTGCAAAAGTTCAAAAGCTCTTTCAGCATCAATTTTGAAATGTGGACGTTCATTTTCACCATAAATTTTCCAATCTTTTAGCCGCACTTTTAGATCACCAACCGAAGGCAATAATCCGAAGCTGCGAGCAGGCACAATATCAAACCAACGCCCCATTTGCCGTTGAATTTCTTCCCGTAACCAAGTAAGCCATTGATTAGTCGCCACATATCCATCATAGCTTTCGCATTCTGCTTCGATTTCAATACGCTCGCGATCTGCACGAAAATGACGGATAGAGGCGTGTTTATCAATATGGGCTTTACTACTTTCTGGAATGACCCCAGCCATGCGCAGCATCACTGGGCAAAAACGGTTATCGTCCAAATCAAGAAGATCGCCTAAACGCAGCAAACATGCTACGAAACGCGGGTGGCAATCGTCCCGACCCATGCCAACTTGGCGATACGGTAATAGCATCACATCTTCAAATGATTTTCCGTGATGGGAACAAATTTTCCCTAGCAAACCAAACAATCTTGCAGGTATCAATTCGGTACGTGGGGAATTTATCCCTAATTCTTTAGGGTCTGAAATAATTAGCGCGGAACGATCTGGATGTTTTGCTCGATAATAATCCGCAATAATTTCACGTAATAACTGGATCGCATATAATGGCGAAAAACCAATATCAAGGAAACAGCTTGCCCATTTCTCTTTCGGAATGGCGATCAACGCATCTATCATACACTTTTCATCGCCTCTTGAACGGGATCTGGCATTTTCAAGGTGCCGATGAAATTCGGTACTATTGAAATCCTTAACTGCGTGATCGAACGGTACGAGCATGCCAATATCGTGGAAGTAGCTTGCTTCAAGGATCAGCCAAGTATCGGTTGCCGATAACTTGGTAATATTTTCATCTCCAAGCAAGCGCTCAATGTGAATAAGAATTTGGCGCGCATGAGATGCATCATGCCGGCTATAATGAGGAAACCAAGCACCAACATTTTGCAGTGCTTTGGCAGCCAACTGCTCGTCAAATATCCATTGCGAATAAAGCGGCTGAAAAATTTCGTCAATTTCCGAGCATTTCTTAAGATGATTTGTAAGTAATGTAGACATACTTTCACCATCGTTGAATATTTTTATGTAAATATTGTATTGACTCAAAAGGTTTCACACTTTAAAGATAAATAAAGTGGCATTGAATCAATAAAAACAAATTTAGCCTCCGCCGCTATGAGCCTGTTCCAGACGATTCCAACAGCTTGATAACTAAATTGATTGAATATCTCTGATTGCTATCATGGTATCTGTTTGTCCACTTTCCTCTCGCAACCTGAAACAGTATTGGACTGTTGTTGCTATAGCTTTCCATTATTATTTATAGAGAACGAGCTAAAATAATAGCAAAAAATTCGTTTTTCTCGAAGGATTCGATCACGTTAAAACTCGAGGCGATCATTGATGCACCGGCAGGCCGTGAGATCAAGAGAGCGATAGCGGTTAAGATGGTTGTTATCGGCTTCAAGACCAAATATATTTGTGATTTGCTCAACGTGTCCGACTTGTTCGTGAGCAAATGGAAAACGATTTACGAAAACGATGGTGCTGATGAGCTGCGGTTGCGTTATAAAATGGGTACCAGATTTTTAACGGAATCCCAGCGAAACTAAATCATTTTTCGGCTCAATGAGATCTCCCATGGAGACCACAAGATGTAGTGGTATGGTATCAGGAGTCTAAGCATAGAAAGCGGAATGGGTTCTCACCCAGCTGGAAGGCTGACGATGCCGATAACGAATTAGCTTGCCCCTTGGATTTGCCCGACGTTCGCGTGCTGGCCAGCCGGGTGCTGGAGAATGCCACCGTGTTGATCGAGGTGGAAAGTACCCTGCACACGGCGCTGTACTACTGCTGCGGCCGGGAGATCGATCAGTTTCACGAGTTTGATCGGCCGATCCGGCTACGCCACCTGCCGGTGTTTGGCCGAGCGGTACTGATCGAGATCCGCCCGAAACGTTACCGTTGCCCGTACCGTGAAGGGGACCGACCGGCGGCGCTGCAGGCTACGACTTTGGGCCTGAATCCGATACTGCTACATCTTGTGGTCTCCATGGGAGATCTCATTGAGCCACTAAAAATCAGGGCCGGCACATAGAATCTCGCCTATCGCACTGGCAGGCCAATAAAATATTTCGGTCTCAAACGCGACGGAAGGCTTTAAAATCCTTCCAGAAACCCTATATTGATTCGTGGCGATTCCAATCCCGCGCCGGTTGCGACCGGCGTTCCACCGTGAACCCTGCTGCGCGCGCGCGGTCAATATTCAAAGTTTCCACACTGAGGAGAGCTTGCAACGATGATGCAGAGAAACGACCTACTGGCCAAGACGCCGATCACGCTGACGGCGGAGCAGTCGGCGGTCAGCAGCAATAAGGTACTGCGCAACACCTACACACTGTTGTCGATGACCTTGCTGTTCAGCGCCCTGACCGCTGGCGTCGCCATGGCTACGAACGCCGCGCCGCTGCATTGGCTGATCACGCTGGGCGGCTACTTCGGGCTGTTGTTCGTCGTGACCCGGCTACGCAATAGCGTCTGGGGCTTGGCAGCTGTGTTCGCGCTGACCGGCTTCCTCGGCTACACCTTGGGGCCGATCCTGAATGCCTATCTCAGCCTGCCTAACGGCTCACAAATCGTGATGACCGCCCTAGGCGGCACGGGCGCCATTTTCCTGGCCCTGTCCGGCTATGCCGTGGTCAGCCGCAAGGACTTCAGTTTCATGAGCGCTTTCCTGATGGTAGGCATCCTGGTCGCCTTCCTGGCTGGCTTGGGCGCGATGCTGTTCGGCATCCCGGCTCTATCGCTGGCAGTGTCGGGGATGTTCATCCTGCTGATGTCCGGCATGATCCTCTGGCAGACCAGCGAGATCATCCACGGCGGTGAAACCAATTACATCATGGCTACCGTTAGCCTGTATATCACCATCTTCAATTTGTTCTTGAATCTACTCCAAATTCTAGGCATCTTTTCCGGTGACGATTGAGCGCTAAGTTTAGCCGAATCGAGCAAAACCCCGCGTGAGCGGGGTTTTTTCTTATCCATCCACAGTGTTGCTTGCAAAGGCAAGCTGCTCACGGTTTGAACCCCTGCGGTTTGTTGCTGATCCAGCTCACAAAGCGGCAAATGGCTGGATGCGCCAACAATGCTTCGCGAGTGCGATAGCCCGCCTCCATCTCCTTTTCGCTCAGCACCTCGTGAATACAATCATGGCAGGGGCGGCAAATCCATAAAATGCGGGTTCGGACATCAGCGCGCTCGAACAAGCGCTGGTTACGTTTCTTGCGGTGTCGAGCGCGAGGAATCAGATGATGCCGGGTTAGCGCGGCCATGACGCGACCACACAACTCGCAACGCTCGGGTTTAGGGGGAATGCGGGAAGGGGTTACGGTCATCATCTGGCGCTCCGGCCCCGTTTACACCCTAGAATAAAAAAGGGCCGGACAAGTATGTCCGGCCAAAAACCACCAAAGGAGGATGTGCAACAGGCTGAGGAGAAGAAAAATGCCTGCTACACAGTGCGCAGTTTAACAAAAAAATTAGAGCAAACATACTACTTTGCGTTGTTTTTCGGCAAAAAAACAACATTCTGTTGTACGAACAATAAGTTAAGCCCCGTTATTACGCTGCATTGCAAAAAAATCATTCGATCCCGCGAGGCAAATCGGGCAACAGCGAATCATCCGAGAGGGCTAGAATCGCATCAATAAGCCGATCTGGTTCACGTACGCCGCCATAAGTCATTAACATCCGCGCCTTGGCAATTAACTCAACCGGCGACATAGCCGCTTCGGGATCGCCCTTGGCATGAGTACGCCGCACCGTTACCTGTTCGCCGCCACGCACCGTCACCGTTACTGCACTCCCCCAAGCCAAGGGATAGGCCGAGGCGTAAGGTTCGGCCACACGCACGGTCACCCGATCCCGCAATTCGGCCAGCTCGACTCGTGTTGGTTCGGCAAATGCGGTGAAATCCACAGTCCCTCGGGTCAAGGCGGCCGCCACGCAATGTTGCAAGGAGAACTTGGCTTCGTAGTCGTTGCGGGGCGAGGGCCGGTCACAGACTTCGAGCGCCGCCGCGTAGGTTTCCACCTCGACCCGTTCAATAGTGCCGGTGACGATGTTGTGACGCAGTTCGAGTGCGGCGTCGATTGCCGGGTGAGTGTGCCGGCAGGAAGGCCAAGGCTTGATCGACGTTTGCAATAGTTGCCAGGGACTATCCGGATCACGGGTGATCGCTCTAGGGTCGGCATCGGGACAGGTCGCGGTAAACCAACCTTTAGCGCCTTCCAGAATCGTCGGCGGCCCGGTAAAACCAAACTGGGCCAGGTCGGCCGCCAGCACGCCCGCTTCCGCAGCACGACCGGCGTGCAAGTGCTTGGTCATGGTCCCCGCTTCTAGAAACTGCCAGAGGCCGGAGGACTGAGTGCCCGCATTCCCCAGGGCATGGACCGTGGCCGACGGTTCGAGGTGTAACAGCGCCGCAACCGCCATGGCCGAACCATACGGCCCACAGGTGGCGGTATTGTGCCAAATCCGATAATGGGATGGACCGACTGCCATGCCCACGCGAGTCGCTGCCTCATACCCCCACAGCACGGCCCTGAGCATGGCATGACCGCGAATGCCCTGCCGCTCCGCCACCGCCCAGGCAGCCGGTACCACCACACAGCCGGGATGCACCACCGAGGCCCGGTGTAGATCGTCGGTTTCCAGGATGTGAGTCAGCGCGCCCCACAAAAAAGACCGGCGGGCCGCGTCGTCCACGGCAGTCTCGCCGGCCCAACGCAGCAGGATCGCGCCGGGCTCGGTCGCGCGTCCGGCTAGCGCATTGGCTACGGTATCCAGGGTCAGCAGCGCGGCACGTTCCAGATCGGTAGGCGCGATCGGTTTCTCGGCGATCAGCTCGGTCAATTGTTGGGTCAAAGTAGGTTCCGGCATGGTGCACTCCTCGCTTGGATCACGGAACGTCTAGTAAAACACGCAAGATCGGGGGCAATCTGTTCAATTGTAGTTGCCTTAGAACACGAGCGAGCATTCTTTCTCAGGAGCGACTACCGACCAGAAACCGCCTTCAGTCCCCGATGATCAAGCGCTTGCACAAACCAAATCGAGGCATCGCCCCAGAATCCGATCATCGGACGAACGCGGATTCTTGCCACAGCAATGTCAAAATCATCGGGCATGATTGAGGTTTTCATCAAAAGAGCGCCATCGTCATGCATTCCAATAACGCGACCGCCATCCTGTCCCTCGCATTCTGTTGCTTGGGCCTCGCTCCGAGCGTTCAAGCCGCGCCAGCCGTAAAATCGGTCGAATTCATCGGCATGTCACCGCCCTCGACCGTCCAGGAACGAGCGGATATTTATACGAAAGCACAACTCAAGGTGACTTACGCCAACGGCCAAACGGAAAGCTTCGACCTCAAGTACCATCTTCTGATGGGGACAACTGACATCGTCAAAAATCAAGTCGTGGGGGGGCTCTTCAATGTCAAGGGTGCTCCCATCATGGACAGCTTGGGGCAGATGGCTTCCGATTCACCGGACGGAACATCGTTGATGAGAATTAACGGTTTGGAAGCGAACCAACCCCGAGACAATCGCGCCTTGGCCTTGGTTACCCAGTTCGAGTATCGGGAGGTGCCTCCCAACTATCCCCAAGCCGAGAAATATGAAAGTTACTGGTCGAAGTTACCCGCCACCATGGGTTTGGCCAAACTGGACCAGGATAAACGCACCGGCGCGCTGGCCGTCACGGACTACAACCCCATCAGTTTTGCCAAAGTGAACGGCGGCTGGATTCACTGCGCCGCCTCTCTGTCGCCCTGGAACACGCACCTCAGCGCCGAGGAGTACGAGCCGGATGCCAAAACCCGTGAGGGAATCGCCAAAGCCGCCGACACCGACGATGGCACGGATATCAATAGCTTCAGTCAGTACTACTTCGGCGATCCGACCACCGCCAATCCTTACCATTACGGTGTGGTGCCAGAGGTCACGGTCGACAACCAAGGCAATACCACCGTCGTGAAACATTACGCCATGGGCCGGATCGCCCGCGAGTTGGCCGATGTGCAACCCGATCAAAAGACGGCGTACATGGGCGACGACGGTGCTTACACCGGCTTGTTCATGTTCGTGGCCGACAACGCCAAGGATCTATCGGCGGGCACGCTCTACGCCGCCAAATGGACTCAAACCAGCGCCGACAACGGAGGCAGCGCCAACCTGTCCTGGATCAAGCTGGGCCACGCCAGCGATGCCGAGATCAAAGCCTTGGTCGATGGCGGCGTCAAATTCAGCCAGATATTCGACGTCACCAATACCGACCCTGGCGATCCCAGTTTTACAAAAGTCAGGACGTATATGGGTACCGAGTGGTTGAAACTCAAACCCGGCATGGAAAAAGCCGCCGCTTTCCTGGAAACACGTCGTTACGCAGCCCTGTTGGGGGCCACCACCGAGTTTTCCAAGATGGAAGGCATAACCCATAATGCCAAGGACAAGAAGGCTTACGCAGTCATCTCCCGGATCGAGGCAGGCATGACCGACATCGCCATTGATCCCCGGAACGACATTCGGCTGTCTCGCAATGACGCTGGCACTGTCTATGAGATGGTGCTCAACAAGGGACAAAAGGATACCAGCGGCGCCAATATCAAGTCAGATTACGTGGCGACCCATATGACCAGCATCCCCGAATTGCTGGGCGGCTGGTTGGGCGTGGAGGCCGACGGCAAAACCGCGATCAAGGATGCCGAAGGTAACCGTTGCCTGCAAGACAAAGTCTGCGGTCCCGACAATATCAAATTTGCCGAAAACAGCCGCACCCTGTTCGTGGGTGAAGACACCAGCCGGCGCAACAACAACTATGTTTGGGCGTTTAACGTCGATACCCGCAAGCTTTCCCGCATCCTATCGGTTCCCTTGTACGCCGAGGCCACCGGCCTGCAAGCGGTCGAGAATCTGAACGGCTTCGGTTACATCATGAGCAATTTCCAGCATCCGGGCGAAGAAAGCCAGAAAGGCGCTTTCAAGGGTGCCGGAGCAATCACCGAAGCAGCGGTTCTAAGCGAAATCGATGTTCAGTGGAACAACCGGAAAAAAGCGGCTATCGGTTACATCGGCACTGTCGATGGTGCACTTCCAGAGTTGATGACGCCACCTGATTGGCCCACCAATACACTTCCAGCCGGGCAGGTTTGGTCCCGTTAAACACGGATTAGACGTAGATCTCCACGCGCTACTTGCAGGGCGGGTAGCGCGTAACCGGTGAAGATACCTCGATCAAACCTTCCAAGGCCGCTCGCAGGCCAAGAACTGTTGCCAGACCTCGGCGAACTGGCGCTCGTGAATGTCCAGTCGGCAACCGTACCAACCCTCGATCACCTGCCGGGCAGCCGAAACTGATCGCAACCCTGCTTCATCCAGCAAGCGACGCGCGACCGAAATATCGTTCATCACGCCCAAGCAGTCTTGCAGCTTAGACAGTGCGTCCAAGTAGCGCCTGACCGTGGCAGTTTCGTAAAGACTGTTGAAAAAATCCTGTGCGTAGCGCAATTGCTTGATGCGAATGCGCAACCGGTGCCGCTGTTCGGCGGACAGCTCCGCAAACAAATCCCCTTGCTTGACCACGCGCCGATGGTCGCGTTCGAGCAAGGGGATGGCGAATGCTCGCACCGGATCGGCCAACCGCTCGGACTGCTTGTCGTGGCAAACCTCTCGCCAAGCACGACGCTCCAACCAATCGGCGAATCGCTGTAACAGCAATGAATAGCGCGGCTCGGCCAACGCCTCCCGCAAAGCGCGATGGTGGAATTGACGGATATCCTCGGCCTTGCTCCGAAATAGGATCAAACCACGCTTACGTGGGAAATGGCTGAACACGACTGCCATGCCTTCATCCAGAAACACGTCCCAATCGCGAGCCGGCCCGAGAAAGCCATTCAGCCAGCGAATGTCCTCGACCTGCTCGACGCTGGCCTCACGAGAAACCAGCGGCCGGAAGATTTTCAACCCGGATCGCAGCCGGCGGAACGCTACCCGCATCTGATGGATGCCTTCGATCTGGCCGTCCAGCACCGCCGGCAGATTTGCATCGGCGTGGCGCAAGCAAGCATCGATCACTGCGATGAAGGCTTCTTCGCCGGTCGCTTCCGCAGCGAGACGCAAGGGACTGGCTTTGACGTGAGTGATAGTTTTTGGGCTCATGAGGGTCAGTGACTCGAATTCTCACCAGTGCCACAACATATCCAATTCCCGATCCGATTCAAACCGCAAGTAGTTTCAGCCAAGTCAGCGACGGCTGTCTATGCACGACCACGGTCGACTGAGTTCGCACGACTCTAACCAGAGAAAGTTTCCAGCAAAAGTCACACCGGATTTAAAAACCACCGCGTGCCGTTATGAAGCGCGGTGGTTTCACCTGCTTTCATTCCCCTTTTCTCGTGACTCGCTTTCGCCTCGGCGCCGGTTTCTGATCGATCAATCGCACTGCCCCGACCGCGCCGATGCCGCCGGTGCGGCCCGCCTCAGTCAGATACACCCGCCAGAAGGTGATTACCTTGCCATCGCGACTGAAAGCATCCTCCCGCATCTCTACTAGGCCGGCACCGGCCAATCCCTCCAATAATCGCTCGAACGTCCGCCGCTCGACCTGGCCGCCACCCGCTTGTTCGCACAACTGGCGGATGGTCAAACCTTCTCGCCGCTGCAAGAGGTCGAGCACCTGCAAAGCCAAGCGGGATTCAGGAGTTGTCAGCCGACGCGACGCTCGTGCCAACGCCATTTGCGGCGTACAGACATCGCAAATACCGCAGGGTTGATCGTCATCCCGATCACCGAAATGCTGCACCAGCCGCACCATGCGGCAGCCGGTCGCCTTGTCGGCAAAATTCAGCATCTGCCGCAACTCTGCCTGTTTGTGGGCCCGCTGCCGCTCGTAGGGTTCCCGCCAATCCACGCTGCCACGCTGGATGTTGCCCTCCGCGTCTCGCCAAGCACCGCCGTGTACCCGCAATTTCTCCAGTGCCGTATCGAAATCCTCCGGCGCCATGCGCAACCAATCGCACACCAGCGCTCTCGGCTGCGGGTCGGTGCCGAGCGCCGCGAAAATCCGTTCCAACCGTACCGGATCGGGATAGTCGCGTCGATGAAACCACTCATGAGTACGCACGTCGGCATAAGAGTACAGCAGCACAGCACAAGCCGGCTGTCCATCGCGACCGGCCCGACCGATTTCCTGGTAATAACCCTCGATGCTGCCAGGCAACGCGGTGTGAATCACGGTGCGGATGTCGGGCTTGTCGATGCCCATGCCGAAGGCAATAGTGGCGACGATCACCGCCAGATCGCCGCTGCCAAACATTCCTTGTACCCGGTCACGCTCTTGCGCACCCATTCCAGCGTGATAAGCAGCAGCCGGGAAATCCGCCGCCAACTCTAGCGCCAGCATTTCAGTGTCTTTGCGGGTCGGTGCATAGACGATGGCCGGTCGCCGCCCGGGATCGAGCAATAACCGGTGCACGATCGCACCTCGGTCGGGAACCCGGACTTCTACTACCTCGACCGCCAGATTGGCGCGGCGAAAACCGTGAATCGAGCGCGCGACCTCCTTCATATCGAGCTGCCGCACGATGTCGTCCTGCACCTGCACGGTCGCAGTCGCGGTCAACGCGATGACCGGCGCCGGTCGCAAGAGCGGTAAATATCGGCCCAGCATCCGGTAGTCCGGGCGAAAATCATGGCCCCATTGGGAAATGCAGTGGGCTTCGTCCACCGCGATCAAAACTGGCTTGCACTTGGCCAGCATCTCGGGAAAGCCCGGCACGCCCAACCGTTCCGGGGCAATAAACAGAAAATCCAACTGCCCTTGCAGATACTCGACGCAGACTTGACGCGAAGCGAGCCGGTCGCGGCCGGAATGGATGCGTTCGGCGTGCAAGCCGAGTTCGCGCAGCTTGGCGACCTGATCCTCCATCAACGCGATCAGCGGCGACACCACCAGGGTCGTACCGGCCCGCGCGACGCCGGGCAACTGAAAGCACAAGGATTTACCGGCTCCGGTCGGCATCACCAGTAAAACGTCCCGACCTGCCATCACCGCGCGGCAGACCTGCTCTTGATAGGGCCGAAAGGTCGGCAACCGAAACACGCTTTGCAGCAATTCCAGCAGGCGATCCGCCGGCACCGGTTCGCGGCGGGCCGAAACGTGTGTCACGGGCACCTTCTCGGCGATAGGCGGAGCGGCGGTCGTGAGCGCGCCGGCGACGGCTTCACGCACATAGCTTGTAATGGCGCTCATAAACGCCGTCAGATCCGTCTCGCCACGTTGAACCCGCTTCAGGCGCGCTTCCCACTCGCCGGTCATCGCCGGACTTTTGATCGGCGGCTGCACGAGCCCGATCAACCGGATACCGCGCTCGGTAGCATTCAACGCCTTGCCATCGCGGGTCAGATATTGGCGTGCGAGCAAGGTTTCGATGATATCGGCGCGAGTCGCCGGCGTTCCAAGGCCGTTGTCCTTCATCGCCGCCGACAGCTCTTTATCTTCCAAATGCCGTCCAGCGGTTTCCATCGCCGTCAACAGGGTCGCCTCGGTCAAGCGTGGCGGTGGTCGAGTCTGCTTGGTGACCGCGCGAACCTCTAGCACTTGCTGCGATTGGCCAGGTTCTAAACCCGGTGGCAACGCTGGGGTAGCGTCTCCCTCGGTGAAGGAATCCGAGGGGAAACGACTCTTGCGCTTGCCTTCGGCTGTTTCTCTCCGTCGGTTCGCACTCGCCTCCAAAACCTTCCAGCCGACCTGTTCCACCGCCGTGCCGCTGCTGTGGTAGCGGTCAACAACGGCCGTTCCATCGGTTTCTTCGGTAGCGATGGCGGTGATCAGACTGGTGACGGCCCAGACGTGATCCTCATGCCACGCCATCAGCAACCGACAACAAATTAAATCGTAAATTTTCCTCTCGTCGTTGGTCAGCGCATTGCGTACCGGCAGAGCGGTGGGAATGATGGCGTGATGGTCCGTGACCTTGTCATCATTCACGAAGCGCGCTACCAACGGCCGCTGGCCAGTGCCGGGCGCCAACCGATCATGAAAAGGCTCCGCGATAGCCGCGATCACCGCCCCCAGCGTTCCCGCGACTGCCGTCGATAAATGGCGGCTATCGGTGCGGGGATAGCTGATTAGCTTGTGCAGCTCGTACAGGCGTTGGGCGATGTCAAGCGTGGCTTGGGCACTGAAGCCGTACAACCGGTTGGCATGACGTTGTAGTTCAGTGAGATCGTAAAGCAGTGGTGGTGGCGCCCGGCGAATTTCGGCATCACGAGATTCGATAGCGGCCACTCCCCGCTCGGCGCGGGCAATGATGCGAGCGGCTTCCACGCCATCGGCAGGTAAGCGCTTGGCCTTCGTCTCGGGCTTTTCGCCGCGGAACCAGATGCCTTGATAGCGCGTGGTGGCATCCTTCCGCTCAGTTTCCTCCTCACCGCCCGCCTTCATCCCCAACGCTTCTCCCGTAGTAAGAGGAGGGTCAAGCGGCGCTACTGCGACTTCCGTCGATGGGAAGGGGAGGAAAAGCGGCGCAAAAGTTGCCACGACTTCCCGATAATCCTCCGGTACGAAGGCGCGGATGGCCAATTCGCGCTCCACCACCATCGCTAGCGTCGGCGTTTGCACCCGTCCGACCGACAGCGCTTCATCGCCCGGCACACCGCATGCGAGCGTGTAGGCGCGTGATAGATTCATGCCGACTAGCCAGTCCGCCTGACTGCGGCCCCGAGCAGCGGCAGCCAGCGGATCGAACTCACGCCCGTCGCGCAGCGCTTGAAATCCTTGCCGGATGGCGTCCGGCGTCAGCGAGGAAATCCACAACCGGCTAAAGGGCTTGCGGCAACCGGCGGCCTCGTAAAGGTAGCGAAAAATCAGCTCACCCTCGCGACCGGCGTCAGTGGCGCAAACCACCCGCTCGATGGTTTCATCGTTGAGAATGCGACAAACCGCCTCGAACTGCTCGCGGGTATTGTCACCCACGACCAGCGGCCAACGCTCGGGCAATATTGGCAACCGGTCGCGCCGCCACAGTTTCCAGTCGGGATTGATTTCGTGAGGTTCGGCCAGCCGTACCAGATGGCCGACCGCCCACGTCACCACATAGCCGCTGCCATGCAGAAAACCCGCGCCGCGCTGGCGGGCACCCAACACTCTGGCGATGTCACGGGCGACAGCGGGTTTTTCGGCGACGACTGCGACACTCATGGGCAAAACAGACCGAGTGCTGGCTAATCTCGGACGAACGCGCCTAGACGCCGGGCAACATCGACGAACGCCTCGGCGGATACCGGAGGAGAAAAATAAAACCCTTGGACGTATCCGCAACCTAAGCGGCGCAACAAGTCAAATTGCTCTTGGGTTTCAACACCTTCTGCAACCACTTCGAGTCGTAAGCTGCGGCTCAAGGCCAAAATCGCCTCCACCAAAGCCCGATCGTCCAGATCAACCACCATATCGCGCACGAACGAAAGGTCAATCTTAACCCGATCAATCGGGAACCGCTTCAGACAGGAAAGTGACGAATAACCTGTACCAAAATCATCGAGATCCAAACGAATACCGAGTTGCCGGACCCCTTCGAGCCACTGCCGGGCTTGCGGGCTATCAGCCAGCAGCACACCTTCCGCAATCTCGAAAACAAGAGACTGCGGCGGCAGGTGGTAACGCTCGAACAAGGCTTTCATCGCGTCCAGCGACAGGCCGCGAAACACCTGGGCGCTGGTCAGATTGACCGCCAAGGAGATCTCCAGGCCCACCTCGCGCCAGCTTTCGAGAGTCCGGCAGGCTTGTTCGAGTACCCAGGCGCCAATTTCACGGATCAGCCCCGCCTCTTCGGCCAGTGGAATGAACTCGCCTGGCGGCACCATACCGCGCCGCGGATGAAACCAGCGCAACAGCGCCTCGGCCCTCACCAGACGGCCGGTCGCAACTTCCAGGATCGGTTGAAAATGCAGCGTCAACTCTCCCCGTTCCAGAGCCTCGCGCAGGTCGATTTCCAACAAAAGTTGCCGGGTTAACTCGTCGGCCATGACCGGCTCGTACACCCGATAGGTGTTGCGTCCGGCGAGCTTGGCTTGGTACATCGCCAAGTCAGCGTGACGCATCAGATCCTCCGAACTCTCTCCATGACTGGGATGCAACGCAATGCCAACACTGACGCCGATGTGAACGATGCTCCCGCTGAGTTCGAACGGTTCCGACAGGCCGGCGATGATTTTCTCGGCGACGATGATCGCATCGTGTTCTCCGGCCACGTTTGGCAACACCACCACGAACTCATCGCCCCCTTGTCGCGCCACGGTGTCGGTGCTGCGTATGCAAGCGCTCAGACGCATCGCGGCCTGATAGAGCAGCTTGTCGCCCAGGCTGTGCCCCAATGTGTCGTTGACCTGTTTAAAACGGTCAAGATCGGCAAACATCAGCGCTACCTGCCAATCGTATCGGCGTGCTTGCTTGAGAGCTTGCGCCAACCGTTCGTGCAGCAGGCTCCGGTTCGGCAACCCGGTCAGTGGATCGTAGTTGGCGCGGTAGAAAATCTCCTGCTCGGCCTGCTTGCGCGCGGTGATGTCGTTGAAAAAGGACACATACTCCACAATGCGTCCTTCCGAGGAACGCACCGCCGCAATGGTTTCCCAAACGGGATAGATTTCACCGTTCTTACGACGCTGCCATAACTCGCCCGACCATTTGCCGGTTTCGCGCAAGTTCCGCCAAAACACGGTGTAGAATTGGTCGTCGTGGCGGCCGGATTTTAGCAAGCGGGGCGTCAGGCCAATCACCTCTTCCCGGCCATAGCCGGTGATGGTGGTAAAGGCAGGGTTGACCGACCTGATGATGCCGTTAGCGTTGGTCACCATGATCGCATCGGCGGCAGTCTGAAAAACTGTCTCAGCCAGTCGCAGATTTTCCTCGGTTTTCTTGCGCTCAGTAATGTCGAATAGAACGCTGATAAGGCCCGTTTCGCCCGTTGCCGGCGGATTGAACACCGCCTGATGGACAATGACCGATCTGGATTCCCTGCTCGCTACCGCCATCTTGGTTTCGTACACCCGCTGCCGCCAAGGTCTAGTACTGGCATTCTCGACAACTGTGACGGGTGGTTTTGGGACTCCGCAACCGGGCTCGGCCGGAAAGCCGTCTTCCGACTTCTGACAGGGGCCACCCCTCAATGCATCGAAGGCAGGATTCGATACCAGGCAATGTCCGCTTGCATCCTCCACCACGATGGGAACCGGAAGGGTTTCAATGAGGACGCGTTGAAAATCCAGCCGCCAGGACAGCTCACGCATGGCAGCGCTGGCGCGGAGGATGTACCGGACGCGATGGATCAGAATGAATGCGTTGATCGGCTTGGTAATGAAATCGGTGGCGCCGACACCATAGGCGCGCCGGACTGAGAGTTCGTCGCCTAGTGCCGTGATCATCACGATCGGCACGCGCATTCCGGTCGGCGTTTCACGCAGCCGCGCGCAAGCGGTAAAGCCGTCCAGCCCCGGCATCAACACATCGAGCAGGATAATATCGAATGGGTATTCGGAAAAAAGCGAGAGCGCCCTTTCGCCACTTTCAGCTTCTTCCACGGCGAAGCCTTCTTGGCCCAGGATCTCACTAATCACCATTCGTGTCAGGGGATTATCATCGACTATCAGAATCTTGCCCTGACTCTCTTGCGCGCTATCCAAAAAACCCTCCCCATGGATATCTATCACTGGCCTGCGATTCTAGATCAATTCCCTTGTCGAGAGCCGCCCCCAAGAAGCCATTCACGCCTGTCTCGGCCAGCTGGTCTAACACCTTCGCGTGTCGGTGAGCCTCGTGTGAGTTTCGAGAAAGGAATCGCATGCGAAATCGGTGTTCCCAAGGGCTCTCCCCCTCCTCTAATCCGGCACCTTCACGACGATCCTTCTTTCAAAGGGAGACGAGACAATCAAATCAGTCAATTCTAGTGAGCCCTCCAGCAGAGCCGTGGGCTTGCCTCACAAGAGTTATATTTTAGATGCCACCCCCTAAAGCAATCTCGAGGCTACCGCTGGTTCGAGGGCCGGGTCTGACATGCCGGCGGATCATCGTCCAATTCCGCGCCGGTTTAAGGCACCTCCAGCGAAATGGTAGCGAGCTTGCTTATGGTAAAACACCGATCGTTAAGTTTTAGCAAGATAGGTGCCAATATCATAAATCGACAACATTTAATGGCAGCCCACAATCGACACGGCTCGTTTCCCGAACTGGCTTGGTGATAAATAGAGCCAGCCCTGGTGGCGCATGAATACCGCTAGGGTAGACGGCCGACAGGACGGGTATCCCCCGTCGTTAGCAGAAAAAGGGACAACCATTCAACGGTCGGGAGCAGCTGATTTTGGCGTTGCCAACACACCAAGCCTTCAATATAACGATCCTAACTCAAGCGATTGCGCGAGGATACAATGCCAATCTCTAGGATGGGTCGAGATTGCCGGTGTAATAGCACCATACGATAACTTAATAGATACTTAAATTACCCATGTCATTACTCAGATTCATTTTTTAATATTTTAAGAGCGTTTCGAACTATCATCAATGCAATTCTTGATTGTCTGGCTTACAGGATGGACGGTTGAAAAACCTACCGTACGATTCAATGTCCGCGCTCGCGCGATTCGGAACGGCCAAGATGTGAAATTCGCGACCTAACCACATTGCGGCAATCGTCTTGGATTTTTGGGCCACACCCGTCGATCTGAATCCCGATATCGACCTCCTTGTCTGCCGAACACGGTCTTATCGTGTCGCCGAGCGTCACCGAGGACCACCATCTGTGGGCCGGTCGCCGTGAAAAGAACAGGTCCCGAATGCCATGGAAATTGTTCCGATGCCATTAATCGACAGGCCAATCAGCGACATATTGACCCTACCGGTGGGATTGGACAATCTCACCACGTAGCCACGACCTCATCACGTCGCAGGACGCTCGGATTTCATCTCGCCTTGACAAGGGTCTCGATCAATAAAACCTGCCAAATAATTATCCAGCAGCGAGCCTGCCACCTCCTGCATCGCGCGCCCGCCGATGCTCTCCAACTTTCGATCGAGGCTGAGCACGCAAACACCGTGCACGCCACTCCACAACGCGCGAGCGGCTAGGGCAATATCCTCCGATGACCGATGCGGGCACAGCGAGATCAAATAATGCTGTACCAATTCGAACATCCGTGCCACTTTCTCGACAAAGGAATCCGGAACAGCTTGTTCTTTAGGCATTTGGTGCTCGTACAGCGCCAGCCAACGAGGGGTCTCGGAGAGGGCAAAGGTCAGGTAAGCACGGGCGAGCGACTCAATCGCAGCAGTCGGCGACGGTGGATCGGCGACAGCATCCGCCAGCTTTTCGTACAGCGCGTCCAGCGTGCGCTCATTCACCTGAACGATTAGGTCGTCAAGGTTGCGAAACACCATGTACAAGCTGCCGACCGTATAACCGATGTCGGCGGCGACCTTACGGGCGCTCAATCCGGCTAAACCGTGTTCGCTCATCAACCGCTCGGCTGCTTGCAGGGAGATTTCGCGTAGTTCTTCACGGGTGTGTTCGTTACGTCTTCCCACAGTGAATCCTCCAGTTGCCGCGACACGCTAAGCGCGATGGCCCCATCGCCAGATGGTGGCGAAGCCAGCGAACCGAAACACTCCCAAATCAGCCCGGGCCTGCGCTTCCTGCATTGCCTGACGAATCAACGTGATATTAAGTTGAGCGCGCTGTTTGAGAATTTCCGCCTTGATTTTCGTCAGCTCGTCGGGCGCCGCCAGCAGCGCCTGCTCGATCTGTGACCGCCGCTGGGCGTATCGCTGCTGCAAATCGGCGATCACGGCTGGATCGACCCGCTGTCGGGGATCGTGGCGGAAATGCCGTTCAAGCGCCTGGCGCCAGGCGAGCAACGCCGTTACCCGCTGCTGACCCCGATGCCGCCCAAAGCCAGGAACCGCTTCGAGGGCCGCCGAGGTGATATCGGCGGCGGTTTCGATGCCATAGGATTCCAGCGACATGTGATCGGTAGCGCGAATTCCAGGAATTTGGGCGGCGTCGATGAAGTGGCCTTCTAAGAAGGCTTGTAATTGAAGCTGACGTTGGTCGGTTTCCAACTGCTGTAAATCCCGCTGGAAGTCGGCGGCCAGATTCCGGTAACGATCGCGCAGTTCGTGCAGCTCATGCAGTTTACGCATAAACGTCCGGTCGGTTGCACCCTGCTGCCAAGCAACCCGCAAGTTGACCAGCTCCCGTCGCGCCGCCAGCAGAGCCAGCCGGCGCCGCCGATATTCACGGCGAACCCCACCATCCTGAACGAACAGCCAAACGCCAAAGGCTAACGGCAGCCACAACCAACTCAATCTGGGCCGGGCCAAAACGGCGATCAAGGCGATCCCCACAATGGACAGCATTTTGTTCAAATTTAGGCGACGCGCCCGCTTTAACAGTTCTGGCAGGGGGGTTGGGATAATCGACCTCTTCGTCGCAAGGCGCGGCATGGCTTCGACAGGGGGCGGTACAACTGCGAGAATTTGCTCCCACACCGCATCGAGATGGAAATTCCGCTCGACGGCAACCGGTCTAGCGGGTATCGATTGACACGGCGAAATGAAGAACACCGTTCCACTCGATTGTTCCAGGGCGCACCACGGACAAGTCGAGGATTGTGCCGGATACTTGTGGGTAGCATTTCGGCCGCAGACGCGCAGCTCGCGATTGAGCCGTTCCAACGCCAGCGCCCATTCCCGCGCCGTGGGCCGGTTCGGGGCTGGAGCAGAAGAGGTAAAAGCGCGCTCGAACAAGCTGACGATCGGTTGAGGCAACGCGTCGAGGGGAAGGGTATGCGGCGGCGGCTCCATCGACCGGCCAGCGGCCTGGCGACCGAACGCAAAGCGGTATTCCTTGATGGCGCGTTCGATGGGCATATCGCCTTTACCTTGGTAACGGCCAGCGAAGGGATGCCGACCCATGAACAATAGGTGAAAGCAGAGTAAAGCGAGACCGAACGCATCGTGTTCCGGGGTGCGTCGCAAACCATGAAAAGGCTGATCCTGCAGTTCTGGAGCAGTAAACTGTGGTACGCCAACATCGCAGAGAAACAGCCGATCACCGGTGTCAATCTGGAAGGAATCGCAATCGATCATCTTCACCAATGCCTGACCCGACACTACCACGTTACCGGGATTGACATCGCCGATGACATGCCCTCGAGCGTGAATGGTTACGAAGGCGCTGGCCAGATTGCGGGCGGCATGAACCAGAAACGACCAATCGGCCTGCGGAAACGCGCGCTTACGGTGCGAAGGGCCATAGAGACCGTGAATCTCGTGGTAGCCACTGACCCGGGGCATGACGAAACCCTGGATCGGCCCGTTCGGGGATACGCGCAGCACGTCCACCGGCCAAGCGGCGATTTCCAGCAGGCCAGGATGCGCCTGCCGGACCATGCCTTCCAGTTTGAGTGCCTTATCCGGACCAATCGGCTGATGATAGATCTTGGCGGCGAAACCGGGCCGGCCGGCAATTTCGTGGATCGTACCTTCCCCGCCGCGCCCGAGTGGCTTGCCCGGCTCGATCCGATGACCAGCGCCGCTATACAGCCTCGTCACTACTGTTTTCCTGGACGAAAGCGTCGGATGTGGCGGAATCGGATCGAGCAGGGACGGCATCGGTCGTGTCGAACACCTCGGAATCGGGGATGGAAACGGTCGCAGCGGCATCGGTCGAAGCTTCGACGATCACAGCGGCAGTGGTTTCGATCACAGCCGTCGCGCCGGGTTCCACCAGAGCCGAGGATGACGTAGTACCGGCTGATTCGGCGATTGCGTTGGCGATGACCGGTGACCGCAACCGGGTCGCTAAAATAAGGGTCTTGTCGTCGTGCGTGCGCTGGTTCACCGCCGGGCTAGTTAGAAACTGCTCCAGTGCCGCGTTCAGCGACATCGAACAACCGGGCTCTAAACAGGCGCGCAAGTATTGGAACATCGGCCGAAAAAATGGCGCGTGGGCTTGTCGGTGATGATAGTGCAGCGCCAACGATTGCAGGCCGTCGGTTAATAGTGCGATCTCGGCGATGGGTTCATTCAACACGACGCATTCCAGATGGGTGGCAGCGTCGGGATCGGTCACGAAATGGGTTTCGTTGGCATACACACCGGTCTGTGGCCAGAACACCGGCCAGTATCGATCCTGAGCACCGATCACGATGGCGCCGTCGCCGATTTGCAGGCACAGCGCCCGGTCGGCAGTCACCACCGCGCCTAGCAAGGTGCAGGCGAACTCCCGCATCGGCAACCCGGCGTCGGCTGCCCGTTCTTCCAAGGCAGCACGGACATTCTCCAACAAGACCTCGGCCAGAGCCGGAGTCCAATCCGTTGAGGAAACTGCTAGCAAGCGGGTCATGCACTCGGATAATAGCGTCTGACACGCCAGCTCGGCGCCGGCGCGCGGCTGACTGGCACTGCCGGCACCATCGGCAACCGTCAGAATCAACACCGGTCCAGCTTCCAGCATAGAGACCCACCGGACCGTGCAGGCATCTTGGCATTCGACATCATTAGCGAGGTGGGCAACGCCGGCGACGCTGGCGTAAACGAACCGCCAGTCACCTATTTCGCTCATACCGAAGCCCAACCGCCGGGACAGGTGGGATTGCTCAAGGGAACCTCTGTACCCGGCACCGAGCGCGAGACCGAGCGCATCGAGTTAGACAGCCACTGGAACAACTCGCGGAACCGTAAGCCGCGCAGGCGCAGCGGTTGGCGAACGGAAATCTCCTGCAAAATGTCCAGGTTGGCGCCCTCGACCCCGACCGCGAAAAAGGCGAACGTCCGGCTTTCCTCACCCTTGCGTATCTCGTTGGCGGCTGCTTTCCAATCGTCGGTCGGCGTGCCATCGGTGATCAGAAATATCCATGGCCGGAAAAATGGGATTCCATTCTCCCGATACAGCATTTTACGCTGATTCAGTAGCTCGAGCCCCTTCATAACCGCCATTCCCATCGGTGTATCCTTTTGAGCAGTCAATTGCGGTGGGATAAAGTGCTCGGCAGTCTGAAACGAGTTCACCACCTCAACCGGACCAAAGCTAACAATAGCGATTTCCACTCGTTTCGCGGCGAGACTGTCGGCCAGCAGTTCCTCCTTAAATGCGGTCAATCCTTCGTTAAGCTCGGTGATGGGACGGCCGTTCATGGACCAGGAGTTGTCTAGTAACAATACGCAAGGGCAACGCGGTTCCGGGTTATCGGCGAATTCCGCAACACTGAAATCCATGCCAAACGGCGTTTGGCGGGACAGGTCGAGTTCATTCATCCTGAGAGGTCCTCTGTGAAAACACGGAGAGGGCGCGCGAAAAATTCGCTCCATCGCGGTCACGGGCACGCGCCCGGTTTGCTGGCCGTCGCATGCTCGCGATAGCCTGAAAAACCAAGTAGACCAGGAAAACGACACAATGTTAATGGAAATCTGGGAACAGCTTGGCGCAATAAGGCCACATTAATATAATATATTGATTAATATTAATATTGATCCACTGACACCTTATACTTGCTTTGGTATCCTTACTTTACAACCACTTGATCGGAATTAAAAAAGCATATAGCGCGATGAACTCTAGATAACTGCTGATTGAGGATTGACTTTCTGCTTTTTTCTTATCACAATGCGCGACTCAATTTTGGAGGGGTTCCCGAGCGGTCAAAGGGGGCAGACTGTAAATCTGTTGGCTCAGCCTTCGAAGGTTCGAATCCTTCCCCCTCCACCATCTTGCAGAGATTTTGTTGTATTATTATCGTAGCCGAACGTTACACGCCCTGCTTCAAAGCCCTCGTGTTTGTTCGGCCTGCGTGGTGGCTAGGCGGGTGTAGTTCAATGGTAGAACCTCAGCCTTCCAAGCTGATGGTGTGGGTTCGATTCCCATCACCCGCTCCAAGCAATGTAGTGACGAGGTTTTTAATAAACTTCTGGGCCCATATAGCTCAGTCGGTAGAGCGCATCCTTGGTAAGGATGAGGTCACCAGTTCAAATCTGGTTATGGGCTCCATTTTTTCGGTATGTTCCATATCTAAACGTGTTCCGAATATCGAGCCCTGTATTTTTGTTTTAGGGGAGTGCCTGGATGTCCAAAGAAAAGTTTGAGCGGAGCAAGCCGCACGTCAATGTGGGGACGATCGGCCATGTGGACCACGGCAAGACCACGCTGACGGCGGCGATCACGAAGGTGATGGCGACCAAGTTTGGGG
>Ga0116151_10000171_pt1 | contig 55615 bp, 55 predicted proteins | sample AD_UKC117_MetaG_FD_89893 | JGI IMG/M metagenome (GOLD analysis project Ga0116151, IMG submission 89893) | Active sludge microbial communities of municipal wastewater-treating anaerobic digesters from Hong Kong - AD_UKC117_MetaG | ecosystem: Engineered > Bioreactor > Anaerobic > Digestate...
CTGCTTTTTTTTGCAAACAAAATGGAACATCTGCTCCAATTTTAGAACTCAAAGCCATTAATTGTCTAAAACTATAACAGTGGAAAATTCTATTCAGCAATCTTAACATCGCGGCAGCATCACTACTGCCTCCAGCAAGTCCAGCGCCAGCAGGAATACTTTTGTTAAGCCGAATCTTCATATAAACACTATAGGATACGTTTTCAAAGAACAAAACAAAGGCCTTATAAACAAGATTTTCTTTAAGCGGCAAATCCTGTATTACTGAACCAAACCGACCATACGCCTCAATTTCCAGTTCCGAGTTTTCAGTTTTTCTTTTTTCGCAGACTAAAACCTTTATCTCGTCACACAGAGAAACCGAAGCCATTACTGACTCTATATTATGATAGCCATCAGCACGTTTCTCTGTAACAGCCAAATGCAAATTTATTTTAGCATAAGCTTTTTCTTTCAAATTACTGCTTCTCGGTCAATTTCAGAGCAAAAATATTATGCACCCTTTCGCAGGTCAAGACAATTAATTCAAATTTCAGGTTTTTTTGACACAAAAAGGACCTTCAAAATGAAGGCCCTTTATATCAAAACTATCTAAATAAAATAATTATCTTTTAGCTACAGCAAATGTAACTCTTCTCTGCTTAGGATGTCCAGCAGCTTCAGAATCAGTCATTACTGTATCACCTAAAGATTTTGCACCCATAAGCGAAACATTCACGTTAAGAGCCCTAAGCTCGTTCACAACCTGACGGGCACGTTTAAGACCCATTTGCATATTTGCGCCTCTTGAACCAAACTTACAAGCATGACCAACAGCATAAAGCTTGTAGCCTTTCTTGTTCAGCTCAAGAAAAGTAGCATCTGCAAGACAAGCATTTACAGCTTTAGACACAACTTCCACTTCTGTAAGATCAGCAATTTGATCACCAAAAGTAAACTCATCAATTACAAGAGCAGACAGATAAGTAGCTGTTAAAGCTTTTGCAATTTCTTCGTCCGGAGTTTCCGCAGTTACTTCAACTGGAGACGGAACAGTGGCTCCACAAGAAGCAAGCACAACAGTCATCAAAACAATTGAAGCCATTAAAAATAACTTTTTCATAAACTTCTCCTTAAAACAGTTTTAAAATTTATTTTCTATTTTTATATTTGCATCTATAAAAATACTTAAGCCTATTTATAAATATAACAACACAGCACTCTTAAAAAATCAGAACATCAAAACAACGCGAATTTTTAAGAAAATATCAGAGAGGGCACTGCCCTCTCCAATAGAAATAACAAATAACTATCTACTTAAGAACAGTTACTTTTTAACTACTCTAAAAGTTACACGTCGCTGTAGAGGCGCACCTGCATCTTTTTCAGGAACTAGTTTTTTGTCATAGCTATTAACAGCTCTAACATTACCAAGATCCATGCCAAGAGCGCGAAGCTCATACATTACAGCTTTCGCACGACGATGTCCAATGGCGCTTTTGCCTTCGAACTTGTCATTGTGACCTTCAACAGTAAGAACGAAACCAGCTGGAACGCTTTTCTGTGCAGACATAACAACACTAGAGATGCCAGAAACTACCATAAGACTAGGAACACGAGCGCTATTGAAAGCAAAACCATCAATAACTACAGGCTCTAAAGTCTTGTTAATAGTTGCTGCGATTGCAGCAGGGCTGTCCCCTTCAATAACATCTACTTCTGTTGGAACTGAAGCACCACAAGAAACGAAAGCAACTGCCAAAAATAATGCAGCAAGAGATAAAAGAACTTTTTTCATTTTTTACTCCTTAATTTAGATAGTTGCATTACAAATAATAAAGAACGCGAAGAAAATCAAGTAAATTTTCATTAATTTACAATTAATTGAATATTATATCCTATCAATACGTTCTTTATGTATGTTTAATTCTTGTTGATAACAAGAATATCTACATTTTTGATATAAAATCAAAGCATATATTTAGTATAAATTCTTGTTTCTTATACTTAGTGGAAAAATTGAATTAAATGGCTCATCAGAGATAATTTCATTTATACCTTCTGAACTAATAAAAGCGCTACCTCCATTCCACTGCACAAAAATCCAACAAAGAGGAGTACCTACTTTAAAATTGGATCCAAGGTACCAACCCCTCGACAACTCTTCATCCGTAATCTTCGTATCACTATTTTTAATTTTGATTTTGTCAGTTTTGTTGTAACCCAAAACAGAACTTTTTTTTAAATCATAGGCAAAAAGGTAAGCGTGATCTTTATCTTGAACAAAAATAAATATTTGTGGAAATTGTTGACCATCTATACTTATAACACCCTGTTTTTTATCATTAACCATGACTATTTCATAATTAAAAGTTTTGCAATGTTCAACTTTTCTAAGTTTTCCGCCATCTGACTTACCTCGCACAACACTTGATCCTTTGCTACAGCTTAATATCGACAAAACAATTATAAACATAAAACCAGCATTCTTAATATATATAGTTGTTTTCATTTAAACTTTCCTCTCCAAACCAGTATTCCAAAATTTCGAACCAGTTTTCTACAATTCCATTACCTTCGCTAGCATTATCACGACACCAATACAGATTGCCATAACCATCACTGTTTTCCAAAACAAACGGACTGTACCACCACTGATAGTCCCAACAAGAAAAATATTCATTGCCATTGTCAAAAAGAGTATCCCCATCAGGAAAAAAAATAGATAATCCGCTACACCCATTAACAAATCCCTTATGCCTTAAACTTGATCCGGCAAAAGAAAAAAGAACAGCCTCATCAACCGCATTGCTCAAATCCCCTTTTACAATAATCAAATTCTTTTCAAGATGGTTAACAATATCATAATAATCAAAAAAAGGAGTCTCAAGTTGACCAAAATCAGAATCAAAATTGAAATAGTGTACAAAATTATTTCGGTTATTAACTATTTCTTCTTTATTTAACGATATTTTTCCAGAATATGAGTCAAAAATATTTTTTATTTCATAAATATTGTAAAGATTATAAGCCGCAAAAACCTGATCAAAAACATCCTGCTCTGTTACTGCAGCATAGTATTCCTCGACAATTATTGAAGCAAAATCTGCAGCATTCATATTCAAAGGATTGTAAATTATTTTATTTTCGGTTTCTTCAATAACATAATTTTTTTCATTAATATATCTATCACCATTCTGTTTGGACAATCTGTTTAATATATATTTATAGTTCCAACCTGGCGCCCATTCCTCATCTGCTGAAGCTACCATTATTTTTGCTGAAAATCCCTCATGCTGCGGAGCAAACTGATAGGCAACCTCAAGAGAACCCATGTAACAGGCATCAAAACCTATTAACTCTACGCTCTCATTTTTTGAAAGATATGCACTTATTTCACCAGTACCTAAAGATGAATCATTTGCTCCATAATCAACACATATTGCTCTTTGTTCAGGTAAGCTATTAGAAAAAGAACGAGGACCCGTTCCATGATTCCAGAAAAAAAGGGCATATTTATCAGCTTTGTATTCATTTTTACAAAATGTGATAAATTTTTTAAGATTTTCAGGATCTCCCATGTCAGCTTCAAAAGCCCCAGAAGTAGTGATTTCAGGAAAATGATCTTTTCCTGAAAGTCTTTTTATTCCATTATCAACCAGCATGTAAAGTCTTGTATCAGAAAAATTCTCTTCAAAAGGACCAATTTCGTTCGTACTTCCTTGTACTGACCCATCAGCCCTATCTAACATTATTATAATCTGATATCCATTATCAGTTTTAAACCCTTCTACCATCTCTTGAACATCCAAAAGTGAGTATGTTTCTAAATTGTTATCAGCACACATATATATCATAATGGTCCAGGTACCCTTGTTAACCAAGCCATCGATTTTATAGTGATAAATATCCTTATCCGAGGAAGAAAAACATCCTGTAAGAGAGATAAAAAGAATAAAAACCCAGATTTTTTTCACATTTTTACCTTATTTTAAGAAATTTGTTCTGTTCTGTTTAATTCCAATAATTTATAATCCGAACATCTATTGAGGTATATTATGAAAAAATTCCTGTTTATTCTACTACTTTTTTTTAATTCTCTCAAAGCCGATCCGGTTAATTTGAAATGGAAACTTAACGAAGGCGATCGTCTTGAAGTTCTAAAAACTGCCGAAGTTGAATCTTACATTAATGCTAAAACTAATGCTGTATATTCCGAAAGAAATATAATTGACCTTACCTGTAAAAAAGATAATGGAAACTTGTTCAATGTTGACGGCACCTTTTCTGTATTCACAAAAATGAAAAACGAACCAACTTTTAAGAAAACTGACGAAAACAGTTCATCATTTTGGATCAAGGATAATGGAAATTTCAAAGTACCAAAAGAATTTTTAATGCCTAATTTACGCCACATTCCTGGATTTCCCGATAAAAAAGTTAATATTGGAGAATCCTGGACAATGGATGGCGAAATAATTATAGATACTTTTAGCGTACCTTTTTCAATTACAATGCCGGTTAAGTATACACTAAAAGAGACTGTAAAATCAGGTCCTATTACAATAGGGCATATAGAATATTCATATCTGATAAATCAAGATATTAAACCCGGATCCGTACCAAAAGACTTTCCGTTAAGAATAACAGGTACCGACAAAGGAATAATCAAATGGGACATTACAAATAACCGGCCTCTCGATTTTTTTAACAAATATCATATTCTTTTTATTTTTAATCAAAGCGGTATAACAACCACTTATGAATGGAAAATGAATATTCTCACAAAACATACAATTTATCCATTTATTACTCCAGAAGAAAAAACCATTAAAAAAAATGAACTAGAAGAAGATATTAAAGATAAGAATATTACTATTGAAGAGAACGAAAAGGGACTTATTATTCGCTTGGGAGAAGTTCTTTTCGATTTTGACTCAGCAAACATTAAGCCAGAAACACGTAAAATACTAAATGATGTATTGACTGTGATTAAAGCAAAATATCCCGACAGAGAGATTATCGTAGAAGGCCATACGGATAATACTGGCAACCCTCATTATAATCAGCAATTATCAGAAAAGCGAGCATCAAATGTCGCTAACGAAATTATTAATCAAGTTGAGCATGACAAAGTATCTTATATAGGACATGGAGAGAAATTTCCTATTGAAAAAAACAATACGGCTGAAGGAAGAAAAAGAAACCGCCGTGTCGATATAATAATAAAGTTAAACTAGGATCCGTGAACCTAAAAGAGAAAATATTAATCAGAAAACATCTTGTCGACAAAGATTATAATGCTGTTTTAGCATTAACAGAGACAATATCCAAAAAGGAAAAAAACGGATACGTGTTTTATCTGATGGCAAAATCGCAATATTTACTTGGATATTATAATGAATCATTAAAATCGATAAAAAGAGCACTGATTTATAAAGATACTGATTTTGACATTTTTCTTCTAGCCGGAAGAATCTATTTTAAGTTAAACTATTTCAAAAAAGCCGAAGAGTTTTACAAGTATGTTTTAAAGATAAGACCTGATAACGTTGAAGCCTATGCATCGTATGCCTTTTTACTGTACATAATCGGTAACGACAACAAAACCGAACAGTATATAAATAAAGCTTTTAATATTGATAACGACAACCTTTTTGTTTTGTTAACTCACTTCAAAATAATCTTGTATAATAATGGTTTTAAAAAAGATGCCTATGTTTTAGAAGATGTGCTGACTCACAGTTCTTCAGATGTTTATTATTTAGTTCATTCAGCTCTTAAAATGGCGTATAACAATAAAAAAAGAGCATCTCGGCAATTACTAATTAAAAGTAGTATAAAAAAACATGATCCTATGCTTTATAAAGCCCTATCGAAGGCAATATCTTATAAAAAAAACAAGAAGAAAGCTACCTTGAACAAAAAAGCCGGTTTGCTAAAAATCATGATAACGATTATGATCAGTTCTGTGCTTTTTGCGTTAAATAAAGATCTATTTCTGTACTGGATTTTTCTTTGTCTTATTATGCTTATATCTAAAACAGTGTCTCTGGTTTCACGCTTGTTTTCCAATGAAAAAGGGCTTCATGAATGAGTTCTTCATTTCTTCACTTGACAGAACTTCTATATTTTACAGAAATATTGTTTTTCCATATTTAACAAATATACTTTTCTCCACAATCCGCTACTAAAGCCTCCTAATGTCCCATTAGTATTAATAACTCTATGGCAAGGTAAAATAATCAAAATATTATTTTTTGACACAGCTCTTCCAACCGCTCGAGCGTAATGATTACTCTTGTGATTTTTTATTTCTCCTAAATCTGCATTCTCTTCAGCATCAATAATTTGGCCATAGCTTTTGGTTTTGCCATATTCAATCATTTGCAAAGACTTATATACTCTCTTCTGAAAAACTGTTCCTTCAATATGCAATGGAAGATCAAATTTAAAAAGGTTTCCTTTAAAGTATGCTTCAATTTGTTTTTTTGCCTCAGTCAAAAGAGGTGTGTTGTTCAAAATATCTTCATTTTTATTCTTGAAACGTACCGAGTTTATTTTGTTATTGCTCTCGATTATTTCAAGAATTCCCAAGGGTGTCTTAACACAAACTTTATAATGTTCCATAATCTTTCCAAAAGGCAACTATATTAGTGTAATCTCTGATAATTAACTTTTATCATTTAGAATGTCTTGAACTTTTTTATACAATTGTAAAAAATAATTATTACTGTCTTTGATGAGCATAAAAGAACTTTGAAAGCGCCATTTTTAGAAGATAGCGGTTATTATTTATAATTATATAAAGTTTTCGTATTACACGTTGGTTTTTTCTCTTGCGCTAAAAGCCAATTGCTTAGAATAAGAACAACAAAAGTTAATCAATTGAGATTACCATAATATTTTTACGAGGAACTTATGCATCAAATTGACATTTATCTTACACAGGTTATTCAATCCTTTCCATCTTTTTTATTACCTGTTAGCCAATTCATGGATTTTATAGGTTCATCAAACGGTTACATACTTTTAATACTCATTGTTCTATTCTATTTCGATTATAAACTCGCAGTAAATATTACCCTGCTTATATCCTTTTCTTTCGTGGTTAATAGCATCTTGAAAATCGGAATTCGTATACCACGTCCTTTCGAGGTTGAAGATTCAGTTAGAAATTATTTAAATGTTAATCGCTTTATTGGATATGGAATGCCTTCGGGACATTCACAATCTGCAATGGTTCTTTGGTTATTCGCAAATAAAAAAATTCTAAACAATATTTTGAAATTACTTATACTTATCTTTTTATTGATAATGGGTTTATCAAGAATATACTTAGGTGTTCACTGGACAAGTCAGGTAATTGTCGGTTTTTTTATAGGATACATTTATTGGCTATTCAGTATAAAATTCCAAAACACTCAATTTATTAAGCACTTTCAAAAAATGAATTCACAGTTCAAAATGGTTACAATAACCATTTTTTCCTTATTAATAACTCTTGGTGCTCTAAGCAATATGATGATTTTTAATGATTTCGTCTCATCAAATGTTTTTTTACTAGGAAAGGATGTTTTCACTGGTAGCGCTTTTTTTGCGGGCTCTGGTTGTGGAGCAGTTAAGCTATTAGACAACTATTCAATACGTTATAACAGATACAGATTTGCAGGAACAATACGTTTTATAACCGGAACATCTTTAATGCTTATACTTTTTATACCTTCAAAAATTGCTATAAATCATTTTTCTAAACTCGATTCCTCTCCTTTTTATTCTGTATCGCTTTTATACGCTCTATATTTTACAATATACATTTTCTCATTTTTCGGATTTTATTTGGTTCAACTTTTTTTTAACCGTTTACGGCTTGTTTTTCTGGAACCTAAAGGAGAAGTTTTACAATGAAGCTTTTTAGATCTTTAGTTCAACTTCCGGATTTCAATTTCACAATTTGTCATAAAGACTCCATTTTCAGCTCTGGCTCATGTTTTAGTGAAGAAATTGCAAATAGATTGCATGTAAACGGTTTTCAGGTTTTAAAAAATCCTTCGGGTATTTTGTTTAATCCAGTTTCCATTGAAACATCAATAGAACGAATTATTCACAATGTTCAACCGGACAGTTTATCAGAATTTCATGAAAATAATGGAATTTTTTATTCTCTGCTTAACCACTCTTCTGTTAATGCAGAAAATATAAATTCTTTAAAAAACGCCATTATTACAAACCAAAAAAACAGTGCCGAATTTATCAAGAATTGTAGTGTTTTAATTATAACTTACGGAAGCTCATTATGTTACAAACATATAAAGAGTGGGATTACAGTTGGCAATTGTCATAAAATTCCTAACACGGAATTTTCAAAATATTTTTTGTCTCATAATCAAATAATAAATTCAATCATAAACACTATAAGTCTTATTAGGGAAACAAACAGCAAAGTTAAAATAATATTTACAGTCAGTCCCGTAATTCACAATGCAAACGGTCTGGTTGACAACATGCGAAGTAAAGCTTCCCTTATAAGTGCTATTTACGAAGCAATATCTGAGATTGATTCAGTCTGGTACTTCCCATCGTTTGAGATAATTACGCAAGAATTAAGAGATTACCGTTTTTATAAAGATGATATGTCACATCCTTCAGATACTGCTGTTGACTATGTCTGGGATTTATTCAAAAATAGTTTATTTTCCGATGAAAGTTTATTTATAGCAAAAGAGTGCGAGAAACTTTATTTAAACTTTTTACATAAGCCTTTCGATTCAAAATCTTCGGAATACAAACTGTTTGTTGAAAAGACTATTCAAAAACAGATGAGCATTAGCCAGAAACTGAAAAGAAATATTTTTGAAGACGAGATGAAAAATTTTATTACTGTTTAATCAAGTTTTATAAGTTTGCGAACTTCGGTAATAAATTGTTTATTTGATATCTCCTTAAAAGTAAGAATATCACCTTCGTAATTAATATCTTCATCATTCATAATATGGCAGTATTTTACAAACTGGTATTCATCTTCAGTCAGTCGTTCAACATTACTATTTTTTCTCAATTTTGAAATTATCTCTTTTTTCATCTGAGTCTCATTTTCCAGTGCAGTCTTTTCCTTTATTTCGTTATTCTTTTTGGTGACCTCGTTAACCAGTTTTGAAACGATACCTCTTCTTGAAGATCTGCCCCAAATCAGAAAATATATCAATGCAAAAATTACTCCACCGATGTGACCTGTATGTGAAATATTTCCGGTTTGATACATATATGAATATAGATCAAAACCGATATACAAAAGAACCATATATTTTGCCCGGATGGGTATAACAAAAAACAACAAAATCTGGGCATCAGGGTAATAAAAAGCAAACGCAACGAAAACAGCATAAACAGCTGCTGAAGCGCCAAGAGTATATTCTAATACATTTGTCTGATATAAAGCAATTAAGCTAGTAACAAAAATTATTAAACCAGCGCCAATACCACAAAAAAGGTAAAAGAACAGAAACTTTTTTTTACCCATTGCTTCTTCTACCTGCATCCCAAACATAAACAAAACAAACATGTTAAGAAAAAGATGCATAAAATTATAATGACCAAACATGTAAGTTATCACTTGCCAAACATAACCTTTATAAAAGACACTAACCGGATTTAAGGCTAAATAATCTGTTACAAAAGGAGTATTAAACCCCAAAATCAATGATAATATTATATTTAGTATTGCTATCTTTATTACAACATAAGACATTAATGGATTACGCGTCATAAAATCTCCTTTTATTATGCTTTTGATATTTCAAGATCATATTATCATTTAATAACTACACAAAAAATCAATCAGGTTCGGCAAATTGAGCAGGGCAATTATTTATCATAATTTTTCGTTTTGATTTCTCTATCGATTTTTCATATTGCTGTTTACTGTATTTATTGTTTCTTTCAACAATACGCGGTTGTACATTTTTTACAGCATCTCGATCAACAACTTCTTCTACACCGATGAGGTCTTCAGAATTTTTCAGTTGTAATATTTCCTCAGTTTCAATAAACTCTAGGTTTAATATCGATATAGTGGTACATGATTCATATAATGTAAAAATAAAGATTGCCATAGCAATCAAACCGGCTCTCACAAGTAAAATTGACCCCTTTTTCGAAACATACCTTAATATGATAAACCCGGAATTAATCATTACTTGTAAACATTATTTATAAGCCAAAACTATCTTCAGTTTCTTCATCATGATGTGTTATTCTTTCTATCACTTCATTTGTTACACTGTATGATTTTCCGTTATAAGATAATTCCCTTTTTTTTATGCTTAAAAAAGCACCTTCGAAATATATTCTGACAGATTCTTTTAAAGTATCAACCGATTCAACAGTATATTCTTGATTACGAATTTTTATTTTGGTGCCCTGTTGAGGCAACTCACTATTTAACATATTATATACTTCATACTCATAATCAAGGCAACATAATAGCCGCCCGCAAGTTCCCGATATCTTTAAAGAATTCAGATTAAGATTTTGTTCTTTTGCCATTTTTATGGAAACAGGGGCGAAATTTCCCTGAAATTTTGTGCAACACAACGACCTGCCACACGGGCCGTATCCACCGATCATCCTTGATTCATCACGAACTCCAATTTGTCTCATCTCGATACGGGTTCGATATACAGCAGCCAGATCTCGGACCAGCTCTCTAAAATCAATACGATTTTCAGCAACAAAATAAAATATGATTTTTGTTTTATCAAATACAGCCTTGACTCCAACTAACTTCATTTCCAGTTTTTTTTCTTTAGCCTTTTGACGGCAACTTTCAAAAGCCTTGTTTTCCATCTCTTCGATTTTTGGTAACTCAAGATAATCTTCCTTTTCAGCTGCTCTTAAAACCTTTCCCTTCACGTGTGCCGGATCAATATCTATGCGTTTTCTAATTTCAAGAACAGTACCCATGTCTGTTCCATGTTCAGTTTCAGCAATGCAGACACTTCCTGCTTTTAAGAATATATTATTCGATTCAACAAACTCAATTACATCGTTTTTTCGCATTTTAAGACACGTATATTCCATAATTATCTCCGTTAACAACAACCATATAAACTTATTAGATTTTTAGCGAAAATCCATATTAGCAATTACTGATAATAATTGAGTCTTTACACCTGTGTAACCAGCTAAATATTTTCACTCATTTCGTATAAAGCGGCTTTTAAAGCATATTTTGAATTCACATTGAACTTTAAATCATTTTTTAACTGAAGCAGCCTTTTTATTAATCTTTGCAAAAGTACATAATCATCTATATAAAATTTTTCCACATATCTGTTATACTGCAATTTTTTTTCAATAACAAGTTTAATGTTATAATGGAACATATTAATAAGAATGTCGTACAAACCAAAATCACCATTATAAGCATCAAATTCTGATAAATTCTCATTAAATACGGCTTTATTTATAACTGTTTCTCGAATAGCACTAGCTATATCAAGTATGGGAGGAAGTATCTGTTTTTCAATAAGGTCCTTTGTCACAGAAACGGATCCTCCCGAAACAATCAGGGCCAAATCCTCGTACGAATGAGGCTCTGGATCAGTCTTTAAAATTTTAGATATTTGTTCGGCTGTTAAGGAATGAAAGTTTATTACCATGGATCTGGATAATATTGTCGGAAGCACCCTTGATTTTGAAGAGCTTATCTGAATTATTACTACTCCTTTTCCTGGTTCTTCAACAGTTTTCAACAGTATATTCTGACCAGCTTCACTAATTCGGTCTAAACCATCAATAATTACGATATATCGACCACTTGAAGATTTTTCAGTTAATCTATGAGTCAACCAACGAACTGTTCCGTTTTCATTATCAGATCCAACAGCAATTCGTCCTTTTTCATCAGGCTCAAGAACAATGTAGTCCTGAGAAGACCCGTTTTGCAAAGATTTACAAGAGGAGCAAATTCCGCAAGGAGGCTCATCTTTTCTTTGACATACAAGCAATGCCGCGAAAAAATCAGCGGCTTTTCGCTTTCCAATGCCTGCAGGTCCGCAAAAAAGAAAGGTCTGCGGAAGCCTTTGTGAAAAAGCCAACGACCGAAGATGCTGAAGCTGATTAAAATGTCCGACTATATCATTCAAAAATATATCTCTTTTAAAATTTCAAGTTTCTGTATTAGTGTAAAAGATCAAAAATCAGACCTCGAATATCTTCACACTCTTTAACAAGACAAAACGCCTTGTTATCCGAAGAAGTGAGAGCCGCTGCAAGACGATAAAGTTTCTCGTTTATTTTTTTGACAATAAAGAAATCTGTTCGATTTGTACTTCTGGTTCGACGGTACGTTTTAGTTTCAAACCCTTCGGCTGTAATCAACTCCAGTATCTTCTGAATGGTTTTCTTATATTTTTGCAAATCCGCGAGAGTCTGATTATCCAGAAGATTTTTTTCCTGACCTCCAAGATCATTCATCAATTCTTCTATAGAGGAACTATATTCTGTCTCTACTGTTTCTTCAAGAATAGAAGCAAAAGATGATCCGCTAACAGAACTGCTGGAAGCCTCTTTTTTTTTAGACTTGATCTTGTTTTTTTCAGGCCAAAAAGCGGGACCGATTCTCATCTATTTTACCGGACTCTTGTTTATCGTGCACTTTCCTTCCAGTTTAACACCGTCTTCCATTATTAAACTGGGAGTAATAATGCTTCCGCTTACATTGCCACTTGATAATAAAACGACCTTTTCGGTAGCATAGATATTCCCTTTCACAGAACCTCCAACCACGACAATACTGGCTTCTATATCGGTTATGGCCTCACCACCCTTACCAACCAGAACTTTTCCGTCTGTTTCAATAGTGCCAGTAAATTTACCGTCTATTCGCAAAAGCCCGTTTATTTTAAATTCTCCCTTAAATTCGGCGCCTTCACCGATTAAGGAGTTAACTATTGTATCTTCCTGTATACTTGTCCGAACCATATTACCTCTTGATGTCAAAATCAAATAATTATTTAATGGGAAACTAACTACATTGTACAAACCTGGAAAGATAATAGCTCTCTTTAATAAAAAATAAAAGTTCCAGATAAGCATAAAAATTACTCTACAGTAAAATCGCATTAACAAAAAGCGGTCAAGTACAAAAAGAGGTTGATTTGCTGTAAGAAAAACAGAGGATAATCTATTTCTGAATAAAGAGGGCAATAACAATGAAAAAGATTTACATATTAATGTTTCTATTTCTGTTTAGCAGCTGTATTTCAATACCGTTTTCCAGAGGTATTGAGCCATTAACAGAGCAAACTATGGTCAAGGGTTCGAAAGACAAAATTCTTGTGATAAACATCAACGGCACAATCCATGATTCTCAAAGCAAGAAAACCTTTTTAGGTTCGGCCGAAACAAATATCAGCTCGAGAGTAGCTGAAGAACTTGATAAAGCAGCAGAGGATTCTTCAATTAAATCAATAATTTTTCGTATTGATTCTCCTGGTGGATCAGTCACAACTTGCGATATTATACATAATCTTATTACTGAACACAAAAAAAAGAGTAACCAATACATAGTAGCGCATATGGGATCAATAGCCGCTTCCGGTGGTTACTACCTGTCTGTAACAGCTGATAAAATTATTGCGCATCCAACAACCGTTACCGGAAGCATTGGAGTTGTTGCTTTTATGGTAAACATGGAAGGGTTATTACAAAAAATAGGCATCGAAGACCAGACGATTAAATCCGGTTCTGCTAAAACCATGGGATCTCCTTTCAAAAAAATGACCAAACAAGATAGAGCACTTTTTCAGAAAATTATCGACTCGATGTATAATCGCTTTATAACTGTCATTTTGGAAGGTAGGCCCAACCTCACTAGAAAAAGTCTTCTTAAAATTGCTGATGGCAGGGTCATGATATCATCTGATGCTTTGGAACATGGTCTTATCGATGATATTGGCTACTGGAAGGAAGCCGTAAAAGCAGCTGAAAAAGGTGCTGGAATCAACAATCCGACAATTATTACCTACAGTCGGCCCGGTAATTATCATCCAAATGCTTTTACAATTAAGAGCGGAAGCGAAAGCCTGTCTCTTAATCTTATCTCAATTGACAGCTCAGAGTTTTTAACCAAATATGGTATCTCATTCATGTATTTATGGAAGATGTAAAAAAAAGAAAACGGGACGACGCATCCCGTTTGCTTTGAAATAGTATGTATTCCTTTTCAAGAAACCGGAACACAAAGGAGTATGAGTTTCTACTCTATTTTTATCGGAACAATCGGGAAATAGTTAAGTAATTTTATGGCACAATTTGAAAAAATTCAGGGTTCAGACAAACTTTTCAGTAAATATGAAAAAATTTCTCCATCCGGAGCTTTCCTTTTCTTGGGAGAAGAAGAGGCTGAAAAAGAGAAGTGCGTAAACCTTTTTAAAACAAACTTTTTTGACTCACAACCAAATATGCAGATTTTTTACTGTGACACAGATGATTTTTTAAAGGGAGCGGATTTTGTACTTTCTGAAGACATGTTTGAAAGCAAAAAAGCAGCTGTTTTTAAAAAAATTGAAGCTGTATTGAAAAAAAAACAGAATATATCACTTCTTTGCGATATTCTGAACCGAGCATCAAATTCAATAATGATTATTTTGGAAACAAATTCCAACCGTATACCCTCTACTCTATTAAAAACAGGAATTCCATTCGAAAGTGCAATTTTCTGGAAAAAATTCGAAAACGACCTTTTAAAATATATAGTAAGCGAGCTAAAGAAGAGAGGCAAAACCATTGATTCTCACGGGGCTTCGGTTATACTCTCACTTTGCGGCCGTAATATTGCCATTATTGACGACGCATTGAAAAACATTATTTATGGAACCTCTAATAATAAAATTGAAATCGAAGATATCAAACACCTGATACAAAACAATCGATCCTTATCGGTTTTTGAATGTATAGATTCTATTTTTCAAAAAGATAAAAATTCTATCTCTGTTATTCAGAAAACCTTAGACGGAGGTACTCACGAGCTTGTAATCATCAGCATGATTTATAATCGTCTTTTACAAATGGAAACATATTATGAATTAAAAGATAAAGGTCATTCAACAAACGAAGCCTTATCAACGCTATCGATTCAACCGCGCCAACAGGCTTTTTTTGAACAAAGTCTTCGAAAATTTTCAAAAGATTCTGTTAAAAATAACCTGATTCAACTAGCTATAACAGAAAAAAAGCTAAAATCATCACCATCTTCAAAAAACATACTTGCCAATCATTTAATGGATCTCTTATATTCTCTTATTAAATAACGAAATATTTTTTTTGAAGTTCCTTTAAACTACAATTTTATAGTCATTTTCCTGCAAACAATTGAAAAACTGTTTAAAAAATTTTTTTGAAAAGTACGTTTTAGTTTTATTAAAGGTTGCCAATTGAAAGGTTTTATAATAGAGATGGAACCTCTATTTATTTTTTAACAATGATATTTATGGCCCACATGGGCTAATTAACACAGGATTTATACGTGGATACAGAAATACTTGAAAAAAACCGAAAAGCGTTTCTCCTCTTTAACGATAAAAAGGTAGAAAGATTTAAAGCTCTTTTGCCCTCTTCAAATACTGCACGCATACTTGACAGCATGCTTTATCTGCTTCATACCAATCAAAACCGTCTTCCCGGCTTTGTTAACGAATTTACTCCTCACGGCATTCACGGCTTCTCGCCTTCAGAGTCTGCGCAGAAATATCTGAAAAGCCTTTTCCCAACAATATCATTCAAATCCGAAGAGACCAAACCCTTTATCCAATGCATAGCTCTAATTGGAAGTGCTGGGACAATTGCCTATAATAAAAAATCCGATTTTGACTTTTGGGTCTGTATTGACAAAAAATCTGTTCCAGAAAACAGATTACAGCATTTTAGGAAAAAAGTTCAAGACATCCAAGGTTGGGCTGAACATCACCTGGGTCTTGAAGTTCATCTGTTTATAAACGATATCAACGACTTGCAACAGAATATTTTTGATGAGGATGAAGAAGAAGCTTTTGGCTCGACCCTAGGTGCTCTTCTAAAAGATGAATTTTACAGAAGCTCAATAATTATTGCTGGAAAAATACCGTTTTGGTGGGCTGTTCCCCTGGGAACAAACGATGAATCGTATAAAAAAATATTCGCAGCCCTTCCGCCTGAAGAACGAAACAATAAATACATCGACATCGGGAATCTACATAATATTACCAAAGATGACTTTATCGGTGCTGCTCTCTTTCAGATTGTAAAGTCCCTAGGAAATCCGTTTAAGTCCATATTAAAACTTGGTGTTCTGGAAAAATATCTTCTTGAAAGCGATACTGTTGAGTTAATTAGTCACAAGTTAAAAAAACTTGTTTTGGCTGGAAAATTATCCAATACAGTTCTGGACTCATATCTTCTTATGTTTTATGAAGTATTTCAGTATTACAGCAAAACTCTAGAAGACAAATCATCGTTAAAAATTCTAAAGATCAATCTTTATCTCAAAATAAATCCTTCACTTTCTAAATATACTTCGTTTAAAAACAGCTCCCGGCTTCCATATAAAGCTTTGGAAATGTACAAATACACAAAGTACTGGAAATGGAATAATGCCGTTCTCGAAGACCTAGACTCTTTTATGAACTGGGATTTTGTCAAGGTCACAAAATTCTGGAACCAGGTTCGTAGATTTATGCTTATCAGCTATCAAAAAATATCTCGCCAGTTTGTGAATTTTGACCTTAAATCAAAAATTTCCGAATCTGATTATAAATTATTAAGTCGCAAAATTCGCGGTTACTTTTCCTTTTCAAAAGATAAAATTGAAAGATATATATCCTTTACCGATACCTCCTGTGAGCCATACCTCTATGTAGATGTATACAAAGATAAAGATAACAATATTATGTGGAGACTTTACAAAAAAGTTGGTGATGTTTCTGAAAACCAATCAAATGTTGTTCTGCGCATTGAATCCTCACTAATCAGGCTATTAGCTTGGGCCGCTATTAACGGGCTTTACCAAGGTGGAGTCACCCGCATAAACATGATCAATACCCAAAACAACACCAATACCGAAACAATTGGGTTTACGAACCTTATGTCAGATCTATTTTCCAAAAAAGAGCTAAAAGCAAAAAATAGCTATTATTTACACGAATCTTTTCCTTTAATTAATCTTATTGTAGTCAATTTTTTTATTAAACAAAAAAATTCAATTTTAACAATAGATCACCTTTACCACTCTTCTTGGGGCGAATCTTTTCACAAACATTATACAGATCCTGATTCAATAACTGATATTCTTTTTGATGTTATAAAAGGTGGGGTAAATCATAAATCATCTTTTGATAGTTATTGTTGCTTTTATGCTGACGATGATTACAAAGCCATGGTAAAAAATATCTATCAGCTTTTTAAAAAAGCATACATGCATATTGTACTTTCAAAACAAAAGAATGTTCGATTTATTTCACGAGTATCAAACAATTACATTATAATAACCAGAAAAGAGCAACGTATATTCACTCAACAATGCGATTCAATTACCAATTTCTACTCTCATCTCTCATCTTCACCAGTCAAAGAGGTAGCAACCCAAGTATACAGCCAAAACGATATCTATCTGGAAAAATTGGCTTATCTTACCGAAAACACTAAAAGTGAAGAAATCACAATTTATTATGAAACTATCGGATCCATATCGTTCGTGTATATTTTCAATGAAGAGAAGAATATTTTTGCCTCAATAAAACCACAAACGGAACTTAACAAATTTCTAGCACATATGTATCATTATACACACCGAGCGATTGAAAATCTTAAACTGAATAATCCATTTGCCTACATAGATGATAAATCTATTTCAATAAAGGAGTTGTTAACTTCAAAAGGTGGGACTTTTCAGCTTAAATCGGGTCATAAACCCTTAACACTGCAACCTCCATCTGCCCGTGGATATCGCTTGATATGTCTTAAAAACGGCTCATACAAACTAGGGTTGCCGGATGGATCAAATACAAAGCCTGCCGAACTGAAGGACATTGTGTTCACCTGCATAAATCATTCCATAAAAGAGAGTCGGGTTTTCCCCCAGTTGGGTTTAACCCTTATTCAGGCGGTAGAACTCGAAGGTTTTGAACACAACGCTGCCATGACCTCTAACATATTTTTCAGAGAAAAATTTCTAATTGATAATTTACTTGAACAGACGTTTAAATCGTTAAAAAAGTAAATCACCAAAAAATTATTTTCAGCCAAATACGGGTAAAAGAAATTCCGCCAAAACACAAGGTTCGGGATCTTTCTTTATCATATCCTTCACATCACGAATAATAAAAATTCCCCCATGCTTTTTGGCAACGTAATCAGCAACCGCTAACCCCAATCCAAAACCGATTCTTTCTACTTTTGATACTGTCTCATCGGGAGGATGAATTCGAAAAAATGGTTCAAGTACAAGTTTTTCATATTCTGGAGGAACTCCGCCGTAAGGTTCTTTATCAATACTGTTTTTTACAGAAAACCAGAAATACCCCTCACGGAAACGGGCAAAAAGATTGATTGTGCTGTTTTTTCTGGAGTATTTATATGCATTTACAACCATCTCTTCCACAACAAGAGAAATAGCTTTTTTGTTAAATCTTAATTTTGCGTCTTCTGTCGGTTCCGGATAGGTGATCTTCAGATTCTTTTCTTTCAAGTAAGGAATTACTCTCTCGGTCATTTTTGGAAGATCGGAAATAAACCTGCCTATTGAGTAATCTTCAAATTCAAAGTCCCTTTCCATGATCCTTGTCGCAAAATTTAAACCATCTATTTGCGCACGACAATATTCATTATTGCTTATCATCATATCAACTACATCTTTATCAACAGCAATCTTGCCGTCCTCGGTCTCCATCGCCGAAGCCTTCATGATATCTATTAAGGTAATCAGTGTTCCAAAGCCAGCTCCCTGAGCCAGCGAAGTTTTTACATTATATATAGACTTTGACTCCGCAGTATCTTTTGCAGAGAGTCTTCTGTTTTCTTTATAGTTTAGCCAATCTATTTGAGCCTTAATTTTTTCACCGGCACTTAACGATTGCTGATGCTCAAGATCTTTCAAGTATTTGTATTCCAATGATTTTAACAATACTTCCTGAAAAAGTTCCGGATCAATAGGTTTGATTATGTAATCATATACACCTTTTTTCATTAATTCTATTATTGTATCCGGTGTATCTAGCGCGGTTTGTATAATTATTACAGCACTGGAATATATTTTTTTTAATTCTTTTACAAAGGTACGTCCATCCATTACCGGCATCATTAAATCCACAATATAAACTGCATAGCTCTTGTCTTTTACTAATTCTAAAGCCTCTTTGCCGTTTGAGGCTATATCACAGGCTACATTTATTTTTTTACATATTCCCTTCAGCAATGCCTGGTTTTCAGCCTTATCCCCTACAATTAAAACCGGTTCCGTAAATGTTCCAGCTTGAGCTAAAACCTGTTTTGAGTTGTTCATCTTTTTTCTCCATAAATTTTACTAAGATCATTAACTATCTCCAGATAATCTACCGGAATAAGATAAAAAAGATCGTATCCCATACTTAAAAAAACCTCTTTATAGTTCATATCAAGAGTGCTTGAAATCGCAATAACCGGAACATTGTTCATTGCTTTGATCAGTTCTACAAACTTCTGCTCATTCCCAATATTCTCTGCCGTCTCGACTACTATTGCACCGATATCATCTTTTTTCAAGGCTTCGCCAGAGACGGTGCTTCTTTTTAAAATAGTATACTCCTGCCCGTTTGTAGTCATAAATTCTACACAAGTCGTAATCTGTTTTTGAGAATTTAATATAAAAAGCAGCCTTTTTTCTTTTAATATCTGCGGATAATTATTTTTCAAAGATGAGAGTGAATCTTCATGTTTCTCTGAATCGTACACGGGTAGAGAAAATGTGAAAGTGCTTCCTTGACCTGGCTCGCTTAATACATAAAAGTGGCCAAAATGCGATTCGATTAATGATTTTGAAATAGCCAAGCCAAGTCCTGTTCCTTCGTTTCTTTTGTTTAGGCTGTTATCGACCTGGTTAAACTTGTCAAAAATTGTTTTTTGCATATCTTTGTCAATACCACATCCATTATCAATTACATCCACATAACAAGTTTTACTGTTTTTGCGAATATTAACCGTAACTTTTCCTCCGGCATCGGTAAATTTAATAGCATTCGATAATAGATTAAGCATAACCTGTTGTATCCGTTTTTCATCTGCGAAAACGAACAATTCTCTCTCTTCAAACTCTCTTGACATACTAAGATTAATATCTTTATTTTCTGCCTGTATACTTACTATGTCCATGGATACAGCGCTGACCTGAATAATATCCGATTTTTTCCTTTCTATCTTCAGTTTTCCGGCTTCCATTTTTGAAAGATTAAGGATATCGTTTATCATTGACAACAGGTGTTCTCCCGAGGTTATTATATTACCGATATATTGTGCCGAATCTTCAGGATCTATACCCATCTTCAATAATTTTGCAAAACCAATAATCGAATTCAGAGGTGTACGTAATTCATGGCTCATATTCGCTAAAAATTCACTCTTTGATTTGCTCGCTGCTTCCGCATACTCTTTCATTTGAACCATCTGCTCGGCTATTAACCATCTTAAGGATATCTCGTTTTCCAAATCCTTGTTAACCTGTTTAAGCTCTTCTGTTCTTATCTCTACAAGCTCTTCCAGATGATTTTTATATTTTTCAATTTCTTGCTGAGCACGTTTCTTTTCAGAAATATCAGAAAGTATTATTACTGCTCCCGTGAATTCTTCTTTTTTATCGATTATTGGATCAAACTTCCCCTCGTACCAGTTATCACCCATACGCTGTTCAAAGATACGAGTTTCTAGCTCTTCCTTTATTTCCAAAAAACAGCTGTAAATATAATCACCTGATTGGCCAAATAGTTTTCTTACGGAATATCCAACAATATCATTGTATTCTTTTTTAAGAACCAAAGTAGCTTCGTTGTTGCAGCGTATAACCTCTCCATCCTCATTTACAAGGAAGATACTGTCGGTTAACGAATCAAATGTAACACGCCACTCTTCAGCTGCATTACGGATGATCTCCTCTTTCTTTTTTCTTTCGGTGATGTCCCTGATAGTATATATATTTCCTGTAATTTCTCCGTCATCATCAAGTATTGTAGAATTATTTATATCTACGGGAACTTCTTTTCCATATTTCGATTTGAGAATATAGTTTTGCAACATTACAAGAAGGGAATTACGGGCAGTTCGGTCAAAAGCGATCCGTTTCTTTTTTTGATCCGCGCTCTCTTTAATCAAAATTTCATTTTTATGTTTACCAATCGCATCAGAAGCAATCCAGCCGGTCATCTTTTCAGCGATACGGTTCATAAATGTAATCACACCGTCGATATCAACCGAGATAATGCCTTCACCTATTCCGTTTAACATCGCTGACAGCCATTGTTCGTTTTGCCTAAGCTTCAGTTCGGTTCTAAACTTGTGAAGCGCCATCTCCAAGGTGGTGAATATCTCGACGTCTTTAACAGGTTTGTTAATATACCCATATGGTTCAACTTTTTTAGCACGCTCTAAGGTCACCGAATCAACAGAAACTGTAAGAAAAATAACAGGAATCTCCAGATTTTCTTTTATGGCCAAAGCCGCATCTATACCATCCATCTCTCCATCAAGATGAATATCCATTAATATTATATCGGGCAACGAGCGTTTACAAAACTCGACCGCATCTTCACCAGAAGTTACAGAACCAATAACATTATATCCATACTTTTGTACGGCATTTTTGATATCCAGAGCTATAATTTTTTCATCTTCTACAATAAGTATGTTTTTCATATTGGCAACATTTCGGAAAATATCCTTTTGTATCAGGAGTTTATAAAAAATTAATTATGAATTAAAAAAATACAAAGAATACTGTATTTTCGCAAATTATTACCTACAATATATGTATTAGTTTTGATTAATGCAAGTTACCAATTCATTTTTTATGCTCTTTTTAATGAACTTCTAAAGTTATGTTGTTTTGAAATTATCATTATTTTAGTTATATTTTACTTTTACAAGACAGCAACTTGCCTCCACAGGCTGCGCTGGTACCGATTGCGCAGGTTAGGCCTACTCAATTATCAAATTGCATGACGAGTTTACCAATTTGGAATAAAAAATTGTAATTGACTCTATATAACAAGTAATGGCTCCATAATTTAGCCTTGTTTCAGTATTTTTAAAAACCATTTATTATAAAGAGATTAGTTTTAAACCATGAGCCAACAGAAAGAATTCGATATTGCAAAAAATAAAAAAGCCCGTTTTCAATATGATATCATAGAAACTTTTGAAGCAGGTATTGTTTTAAAAGGAACCGAAGTAAAATCTATTCGAAACGGAAAGGTCAATATAAGCGAGTCTTACGGAAGAATCAGGGATGGTGAAGTTTATATAATGCAAATGAATATTTCTCCTTATGAACAGGGAAATCGGTTTAATCATGATCCTGCACAACCGCGAAAACTTCTACTACACAAACGAGAGATAAGCAAGCTTTACGGAAAAATCATGGAAAAGGGTTTAACTCTTGTTCCGCTTAAACTCTACTTCAAAAACGGAAAGGCTAAAATAGAGCTCGCCTTAGCCAAAGGTAAAACCCTTTACGATAAACGGCACTCAATAAAGCAAAAGCAAGACAAGAGGGAGATGGAAAGAGCAATAAAAGAGAAAAACCGTTAAAGATCCATCACCTATTCAAGAAACGACAAATCTTCACCCTCTTTCAAGTCCAGTAATACAACAGCGACAATTCTTGTTTCTATCGCTCCACTTGTCAACGAGACGGGTCTAACATAAATATCTTGTTCAAAAGGCTTGAATTTTTCATGCTCAAAAGTTACCAAGAATTTTTGTTCTAACAGAGGATCACTCTCTTCATCAAACAAAGGCCAAAAATGATAGTATGAGCCTGTTACATTGTTTGTATGAAAAGGGTTATCCCACCCATCTGAAACCATTTTTACCGGCGACTTATCCTTTAGAAGAGTAACCTTTACCCCAGGGATTTTGGAAAAAGTTGTTTTTTCCAAAACTTCGCCAAGCAGGTGAGGAAAGAAGAAGTTTGGAGCACCCTTGGAAATATGAATGTGTTTATGATTTTTATCACGCCTTTCATGAATAATTGTCATAGCTTCATAAACAAGCATGATTATATCACTTTTTTGTTGAGCAGAAAATTTTGTCTCTAGTATACCATGAAGAATTCCCCTGTCACTTGTCACATATTTAGCGGGTAACCGGTTTAAAACATATGCACAAATATCTTCAAAATATTCTTTAGACTCGTTTAGTCTCTCCTCTTTTTTCAGCACTTCAAGAACAAGGGATGATACAATCCCTTCCATCATATTTCTAATGTTCATTTCTCCCTCCTGCTATTTTTTAGGAAAAAGAATCTCCAGAACCTCTGAAATCTCTGAAACAGGATAAAACTTTAATCCTTTTTTTACGTTATCCGGAACCTCTTCCAGGTTTTTCTCATTTAATGACGGGTAAATAATATTTTTTATTTTTGCGCGTTTTGCTGCTATTAATTTCTCTTTTAGGCCACCTATAGGAAAAACTTTCCCTGAAAGTGTCAACTCGCCGGTCATTGCAAATGATTTTTTGGCTATCCGTTTAGTTACAAGCGAATATATCGCCGATGCCATGGTTATACCCGCGGAAGGCCCATCTTTAGGTGTTGCTCCAGCCGGAACATGCAGGTGAATCAGGCAGCTATCGAAAAGTTTTGCCATCTCTTCGTCTTCAGATAAATACTGCCTTATGAAACTGTAAGCAATATTTGCTGACTCTGACATAACATCACCCAGTTGACCTGTAAGTTTTAATCCGGCGTTTTTTGTCTGTTTAATGGATATGGCCTCCACAACAAGAATTGCTCCTCCCATGGAGGTCCAAGCAAGACCATTGATAAGCCCTGGTCGGTCTATTTCAAATTTTTCATCGTCTACAAAACGCTCCGAACCTAAATATTCACGAATTTGCTCATAAGACAGATTATCACCCGGTAATTTATTTTTTCTCGCCTTTATCGAGGCGGTTTTTCGACATATTTTCTCTACGACACGCTCCAAATTACGAACACCCGCCTCGCGTGCATAGGATTGAATCAAAAACATAAAACCGTTTTTATCAATCTTCACATCGTTTTTAAGCAATCCATGTTTTTCAAGCTGTTTTGGAAGCAGATACCGTTTTGCTATTTCGTATTTTTCTTCTGAAATATAACCAGATAACCTGATAACTTCCATTCGATCAAGCAGAACCCTCGGTATTGTATCGAGAGAGTTGGCTGTTGTCAAAAAAAACACATCCGATAAATCAAAAGGAACATCCAGATAGTGATCCCTGAATGTCGAATTCTGTTCGGGATCAAGCACTTCCAGAAGTGCCGAAGCCGGATCGCCCTGATAGCTTTGCCCCAGTTTATCAATCTCATCGAGCATAAAGACAGGATTTTTCGTCTTACATATTTTAATACCCTGCATTATTTTGCCCGGCATTGCCCCAACATAAGTTCGACGGTGACCCTTTATTTCGGCTTCATCACGCATTCCACCAAGAGACATTCTAAAAAATTTTCGATTAAGAGCTCTAGCAATGGATTTTCCAAGAGATGTTTTACCAACTCCCGGAGGCCCCACAAGACAAACTATTGACCCCGAAGCATCCGGTTTTAGTTTCCTCACAGCTAAAAACTCAAGAATACGCTCCTTCACATCATCAAGACCAAAGTGATCTTTATTAAGAATTTTTTCTGATCTGTCAAGATCCAGATTATCTTCAGATTTTTCATTCCATGGAAGGGCTAAAAGAATATCCAGATAATTTCTTGTAACTGTATATTCAGAAGAATTGGGTTCCATATTCTTAAGCTTTTCTATCTCTTCAGTCAGCTTCTCCAATACCTCTTCTTCGACGTCAAGTTCACTGATAATCGCTTCCATTTCACTAATCTCTCGGCTGCGTTCATCAGCATCAAGTCCAAGCTCCTGCTTTATAACCTTAAGCTGTTCTCTTAAAAAATATTCTCTTTGCTGCTTATCTATTTTATCATTTATCTGATTCTGGATTTTTTTCTGTATCTCAATAACTTCCAGCTCTTTTTGAAGCATATGTAAAACCAGACGTAATCTTTCTACAACATCAAGCGTCTCCAGAATTGTTTGATACTCTTCTTTTTCCAGATTAAGTATCGAAGATACAAAATCACCAATTTTACCCGGTTCATCAACATTAACCATGGTAAGTTTCATCTCTTCCGTAAAAAGAGGGTTGTTTTCGGATAACTGCTTAAGCTGACTTAGAACAGAACGCGTGAAAGCCTTTAGCTCGTTACGCCTTGATTTAGGCGGAAGCTTATCATCAAGATATTCAACTTCAGCTATAAGATAAGGTTTCTCCTGTATAACTTTGACAATACGGAATCTTTTCAAAGAGTTTATTAGGACATTTATTCCACCATCTGGTAGTTTTATCTTTTTAAGAATTTTTGCGCCTGTACCAATCTGAAATATATTCTGCGGCTTTATATCATCAACTTCATCATCTCGCAGCAAAACAAGACCTATTGATCTAGAATTATCAAGCACCTGATCGATAGCATCAGAAAAACGCCCTTTTGATATAATCAAGGGTGTAATTATTCCCGGAAAAATCGGACGATACCTGATGGGAATAATATGAATCTGTTTCGGTAGAATATGATCAATTGAAACAAGATCATTTTCAAGACTCTCTGAAGGAATTGTTATTTCTTCATTGTTCTTGTTATCCTTACTCATTAGAACCTCTGTTTATAAATTTATTGTAACTGAAAATTTCAGGATCTTATTTTTTTAAAACGGTCACAATCTATTTCAAGTTTTTTTACTTTATATGTTAAAATTCTTTTTGTTGTTCCAAGCATTTCCGCTGCTTTGGAAATATTGCCCTCTGTAATTTTAAGATAATCAATGATTATCTCTTTTTCAAAATTATTAACCATGTTTTCAAAAGAACCCGACCCGGAAACATTTTTAGCAATCTGTAAAGTAGGAGGCAGATGATAACTGCGAATAACCCCCTCTTCTGCGAGAATTACTGCTCTGTTTATACAATTTTCCAATTCCCTGATATTTCCGGGCCAATGATAAGCAACAAGCATATCGATTGCTTCAGAAGAGACCCTGTTTATACTCTTTTGAGTCTCTTTTGAAAATTTTTCGCAAAAATGGTTAACCAATGCCAGTATATCAGCTTTTCTCTCTCTTAAAGCAGGAACATTAACTGGAAACACATTTAATCTGTAATAAAGATCGCTGCGAAATTCATTAAGCTCTATCTTTTTTTCAAGATTCTGATGAGTTGCCGCGATTACCCTGACATCAATAGGAATAGTTTCCACTCCTCCTACTCTTTCGACAAATCTCTCCTGCAGAACCCGTAACAGTTTAACCTGTAAAGGAAGTGCCAAGTCTCCAATTTCATCCAGGAAAATTGTTCCACCGTTTGCCAGTTCAAAACGCCCTTTTTTTGTCTGTACAGCGCCCGTAAAAGAGCCTTTTTCGTGTCCAAAAAGTTCACTTTCAATGAGATTCTCTGGTAAAGCCGCAACATTGACTTTTATAAATGGTTTATCACTTCGCAAACTGTTTTTCTGTATAGCATCCGCGACAAGTTCTTTGCCAGTTCCACTCTCTCCTGTAATCAAAACAGTTGTGTTTGTTTCACTTACCAACGCTATTTTTTCAAACAGCTCATGCATTAAAACAGAATTGCCAATAATTTTTATGTTTTTAATTTTTTCGCTTAAACGTGCGTTCAAACGCCGGTTCTCTTCAACAAGCTGCCTTTCACTCTTCTGTTTTTCTATACGGCTACTTATCTCATGGGCACTTAAAATTGCAATTACCGCAAGCTGTTCTGCAGCATAGCTTAAGAAATCTTCTTCGACATCCGAAAAATCCGCCGAGATTGTTCCTATAGTTTTATCTTTGAGTCTAACCGGAACACATACAAATGCACCGTCAAGATCTGCCTGAGTGCTTCTCGATCCCGTTTTGTTAAGAAATTCCGGACAACTGCCTATTCTTGGAATTATTACAGGCTTACCGTCACTGATTACCTTTCCAACAATTCCTTCACCTTTTTTGTAAACTCCCCTTTTTATCTCGTCAGCAGAATAACCTGAATAGATATCAACAACTATCTCTTCGATATCATCCTGATATATGTGCACCATTAATCTGATAATTGACAGCTTTTTTAAAGTCAGCTCGATAGCTTCTTTTAACAGGTCATCAAGATTATTACCCGAGGTGAAGATATCACCAACAGCATACAGATAGTCAATATTTTGCCGCATTAATCAGGCCTTTAATAATTTTATTATGCGCCGGCTCCCGTCTTTTTTCAGGTCAACACTTACCGGACGCTCCAACTTTTTACCCTGACAGTTTGTCAAAACGATTATTTCCGGCAATGTGTCGGCAAAACCGTTAGTCTTAACAACAGCAGCGACCTCTTTAGTGTCAAGCAAAACTAAAGCTGTTTTACGGTAAATAGGGCCATCCATAAGCATAGGTCCCATTACCGAAATAAACTGATTGATTATTTTTGGAGAGAAGCGCTTTCCCATCTCTTTACTGATCGTAAAGAAAGCATTTCTCGGTTCTTCTCCTGGTTTTTCCGTTATGTTTATTGTTAAAAAACTATAATAATTGCATATTGAAACAATATTCGAAGATTGGTTAAAATCACGGGTTGAAACACCTGACGGATACCCAAGCCCATCATAGCGCTCATGATGGCCTTTTATTATTACGAGTATCTCATCCGAAATTATATTTTTCTGTGTAAGCCAGTGAATAACCATTTCCGGATGTTCGGATAAAACAGTCTTTTCGTACTCATTATCGCCGTCCTGTTTCCAGACCAGATTTTCAGGTGTATTAATTTTTCCCAGATCGTGAAGCACTGCTCCAAGACCAAGAGCTCTAAGCTCCATACCCTCTATTCCTGTTCTGTAACCCATGATAAGAGATAACATCAAAACGTGTAACGTATGGTAAATCAAATATTCCGAGGTTTTTTCCGGATCTGGCAAATAGAGCATCCCCTCTTTCTGGTGTGAAATTTCTTGTATAAGGGAATCTATTAATTTTTCTGCCGATTCCATATCAAGATCTTTACCGCTATGCAAATCACTGAACAGGGATTCAATAACAGAAAGCCCACTTTTTTTAAGCGCCTCGGAGATATTCATAACTACACCTCTATATAATCTATTCTGTTCCGATAACAGACATCAACATTCTTGTTGCATACAATTAGCAAACATAAATTAAGCCCAGTTAGGCTTATTATTGAATGATCATGATAAAATATATTCAAAGTCAAACAAAAAAGAGTTAAAAATAGAACTTCTAAAATTTGCTCTTGTACTATCATGAAGAATTATCTTATCATGATCATGTAGCAAATATACACTTTACAGAATCATATTTTGCTTTCTGATAGAATACAGGATTAATTATATCTTAAACAACAATTAAGGAACCGGCATGAAAATATTCAAATTTGGCGGAGCTTCGGTAAAAAACGCTGAATCTTTTTCTTCTGTTACAAATATTCTTAAAAACCAAACTACAAAGCATGACACCCTTGTTATTGTAATTTCGGCTATGGGTAAAACAACCAACCTTCTGGAAAAATTAACCGATGCATATTTTGAACATAATATTGAAGAAGTAAAAAATTTATACAAACAAACTCGTGATTTTCATTATCTTCAAAGTATCAAACTATTCGGCGATACTTCGCTAAAACATATTGAAATTATGGATATACTATATAAACTTAACGAGCGGTTACAAGAAAATGTGTCCGATAATTATGATTACGAGTATGATCAGATAGTCTCATATGGTGAACTTTTGTCATCAAGATTTTTATCATCTTTTCTTGAAAAAAACGGCTTTTCCAACACCCTACTAGACTCTAGAAAAATTATAATAACAGACTCCTCTTACCGATCAGCATCCATAAAATGGGATATTACAAAAACAAATATTGATTTAAAAGTAAAGGCTCATCCGGGTCATATTTATGTAACACAAGGATTTATTGGAGGCACAGAAGACAAAACTACAACTACTCTAGGTCGAGAGGGTTCTGATTTTAGCGCCTCTATTTTCGCATTTTGTACAAATGCTAAAGAAGTAACTGTCTGGAAAGACGTACCGGGAATTCTAAACGCGGATCCTCTTTTTTTTCCTGATGCTGTAAAAATAGATTTTTTGTCATATCACGACGCTATCGAATTAGCCTATTATGGAGCAAAAGTTATTCACCCTAAAACCGTCAAACCGCTTCAAAACAAAGGTATTCCCCTTTACGTTAAATCCTTTATTCAGCCATCTGGGTCTGGCACAAAAATTTCAGAAATTTCATCTCACACAAAGGTTCCATCTTTCATTATAAAAAAGCAATTAATACTTCTTACTATTTCTCCGAAGGATTTTTCTTTTGTTACCGAAAAATCCCTTAGTTTTATTTTTGCACTGATTGCTGATAATTCATTAAAAATTAACATGATGCAAAACAGCGCCCTCTCTTTTTCACTTTGTCTTGACACAAATAGCAGAATCAAAAATATTATTCAGACACTCTCGATTGATTTTTCAGTGAAGTATAACGAAAACATTGAATTGATAACCATTTGGCACTATAACGACAACACAATCCGTACTTTGCTTAAAAATAAGACAGTGCTATTAGAAGAGAGAACGCGCCATACTGTTCAATTTCTTGTTAAAGGATAATCCGATTATGACAACTATTCAGTTAAAAACAAATTCGCACGATCAATTAATTGACATTACTGCCGATGTACGTAAAGTCATCAAAGATTCAGATATTAAAAACGGCATATGTATTGTATACACTCCGCACACAACTGCAGCGATCACCATAAACGAAAACGCCGATCCGGATGTTATTACTGACATGGTAACCGGTCTTAACTCTCTTGGTTTCGAAAAACTCCCTTTTAGACATATGGAAGGAAACTCGCCAAGCCATCTTAAATCGTCCTTGATAGGCTGTTCCGAGCAAATTATAGTTGAAAACGGAACACCGGTTTTAAGTACATGGCAAGGTATTTTTTTCTGTGAGTTTGATGGCCCCCGAAGCCGAAAAGTGTTCATTACCTTAACCGGGAAATAAGGTCGTCAATTTGTATCGTAAAAATAAGAAAACGGAGTTATTATATGCTTATAAATAAATACCTATTAATTTCCTTTCTTACTTTATTTATCTCTTTAAATCTAACTGGACAAACCGAGCAACCAGCGGATTCTTCTGAAAAAGCCAGCGCTTCCTGGGGCGTAAAGTTAATGAAAGCCGAATTTGAAAACGAGGATTTTTACATTGGCTGTGTTCCTTTTTTTGAATCTGCAACAAATGTTTTTTTTAATGGAATGTACCTCTATTCTAATTCTAACTTGACCTGGGGCTTAACTGATTTTTTCTTTGATTTTGGTTTGGGTGCAGGTTTACGTTATTATCCATTAAATAACAAAATTCTCAGTATTTATGGCGGAGGAGAACTTTCTACCTTCTTTTTTAATAACGCGACAACAACTGGACGATCTGGAGCAGACCTTGATTTTATCATTAATAATGAATCCAGTGTTTTTTTAGGTGGGGAAATTTTTTATCGCAAAGTTTATCGTGTTGCTGAATTTATTGAGTCAGACCACTGGTACATTACATCAAGAGGTTGGTCTGTAAACGGCGGATTCAGAGCGCGATTCAGTATTTTCAAAGATGGTATAAAAAAAATGCCTAATCCCATATAAACAGTAGCAACTTTCAAATTGTTTATATTAGTATTATTTTTATCTGTTATTAAAACTGATAACAACTTTTCCAGTAATATAAATCCATATATTATAATTAGGTTATTATGAACAAATTCTCAATCTTTCTAGTTTTATCTCATTTATTCTTTTTTTCATGTGAGTCAATACCTCCTCCTCCTGACTTTGAAGCAGAACCTGTGTCTGTTTCTTCAGAAGAGATGATTGAGGTAGAGGCTCATACAGCCGCATTTTTTATCTTTTCACCCCCCAAAGAGGCTATCTATACGCTTTCTGTTTACAACATGAGTACAGATTTTGATCTGACTCTTGGAATATATTGCGATACCGAACTGTTTTCTGATCAGATTGTTATCGCCGTCAGCAAAAACCTTTATCTTGAAGATGAAACAATCGAAATATCACTATCACCCGATGAAAAATATCTGATAGAGATATGGAACACTTATGAAGATACCGGCTCTTGCAGATTCAACATTACTGAAAAGGTTGCCCCATGAAAATAGTTCTATCTGTATTTATTATATTTTTCATTTCTTTTCAATCTTTCTCAAACGGCGCAGAAATCATTTACAAAAATTCTGCCGAATTCCGCAAAGCCGAATTTAAACATATTATTTCGGGGAAGGCTCCTTCGGGTAGTTGTAACGCAATAACTCGAAGAGAATTTTCAAGTCGTCTATCGGGAGATACCGTTAATGAAAACAATGGCTTTAATACTAGTATGGATTTCACCCTAACTCCATATGCTGCTGCATTTTTTAGTCCTTACGCTACTTACGGAAAAACATATCCCTTACAGATGGTTTACCTTCATGACAAATCAATTGACGCACTTAAAATAAAAGCGGATATTGAATATGAAGAGTCTTTATATCTTAAATTCACCTATAGCTTAAGTTCTTCAGCTAAAAGTATTTCTGACGGCTGGAACGCCCACCACCCTTTAAACCCAGACTTTTACAGTCCCGCGGACTCCCCTGATGAAGGATATATATCATACGCCAAGAATCATTTTAGTTTAACAATTGGAAGGTTTCGTGGAGGAATCGGTCATGGTCTAATAGGTAATACTTTTCAAAATGGTAAGGCTCCGTACTATGACCAGATACAATTAAATCTATATTCTACTAAATTCAAATTCTATTTTATGCTAGGGTCTTCAAATCATCAGTTAAGTAAGGAAGAAGATTTTATTCAAGATAGAAGATCCGATTACACAGATTATGAGAAAACCTGGGGTACGGCATACAATAATCGTCATAAACAGTCAAAAATTTCAGATAACTCTAAGATGTTCGCTTTTCACAGAGTTGAAGTAAGCCCCTTTGACAAGTTTTCTTTTGGAATAGGAGAAATGAACCTTATCGGAGGTAAGTTTCCTGATCTTAACCAGATAAATCCTCTTGGTATTTATCATGATACATACGATCCCGATTTTCACAGCTATACCTTCAGTATTGATGCCAGTTTTGTTCCATCACCTAATCATTTTCTGTTTTCTGAGCTATTAATTAACGAGATAGAAGTTACAGGTGAAAGAAACGAAGACCCAACGGCATTAGGCGCTCAAATTGGTTACTGGTACATTTTGCCAACAAAAAGCTCCTCCTTTCACAGAATTGCTTTTGAACTAACCCATATTGATACCTGGACCTATTCCGACAATGTTCCATATCTAACAATGTATCAACGCCAATATCGCAATCAGTTTAATTATGATATTCCTTTAGGATACAGTTACGGTGGAGATTGTGAACAATTTTCCATTCTTTACACATACATTTCTGGGAACAATACCATGATAGATGTAACATTATCACATCTTTCAAAAGGTGAAATAAATTTTTCACCACTTGAAGATGGTACAATGCCTTACGAATACGCTGATAAATGGCAGGCAAGACCCTCTGGTACAGTCGAGCAGTGGAGTTCCATAGACGTGACCTCTTCTATATTTCTGGATTCTACTAAATCCATTGAAACTACTGCGATGTACAGCTACATACAAAATTTTAATCATAAAAAAGATAACACAAATCATCTTTTGTATATATCGGCTGGATTATCATGGCATTTTTGATTAATGAATATCGAAGTATTTTCACTTTTAATCTGATAACACAATTCATTAATTTCAAATTATAGGGAACTTCGAAAAATTACCATTTCTGGAACGGCTATGCCGTTTAAAGCCCATATATAAAGGAATTTTTCGCAAGTTCCTTGTTAAAAAGTTAATTATTAGAGATTGCCTATAATTTCAAAATCGCTGCATCTTTAATAATTATCCGTAACTTTCGATTTTAACGAAATTTGATCGTAATATTCAAGCAACTTATTTCTATTTGGTTCTTTCCAAAAAGCAGCCGAATGTTTGCAATCAAAAGACCAAAACTCTTTTTTAACAGAAGGAATCATTGAATATATCTTCTCTCCCAAATAATAGGGGACTGTTTTATCCTGCCTGCAATGCGAAACAAGTACCTGACTCTCTTTTAATTTGGGATATGTTAACTGTGGATCATGAGTATCAGTTATTAACAGGGATCCTATAGGAAGCAAGGTATATTTTTTTCCATGATAATCGGCAACCTCTCTGTAAGACGGGAAAGTGCAGTCAAAATGAATAAGATCAATATTACCCAAATCCTTGAATCCTTTCAGGCTTCCGGCCAAAACAGCTCCACCTAGAGACTGGCCTATTACGATTAATGGCAAATTTTTCTCTTTTGAAATCTGATTAGCATATTCTAACAATGCAATACCATCAAAATAGAGGGAATCTCTACTCGGTGAGCCCTCAGATTTTCCATAACCACTATAATCAAAAGCAATATAGGTATATCCCGACTCATAAATAAAGTAAAACGTACGGTACAGATAGGTTACATTACGTGCGTTTCCATGAAAAAAAAGAACAACCGCTTTTGATTCTTCAGGCTCAAAAACAAATGTATGCAGTTTGTTTCCACTTTGAGATTCAATTAGTAATTCTCTTTGTCGTGTAGGCACAGGTTTTTTAGAAGGATCTTTTCTGGGATAATAAAAAAGGGTATCACAGGCAAGAAAACATAAAATAAACGCATAAAATAGAGTTAAAACTACAAATCGCATAAATTCTCTCCCGTGTAATATACACCATTTTTTGGAACAGTATTTATTCATATAACAATAATTATTTAATATTGTAAAACATTCTAATTTTTTATAAAAGAATTTTCTTATTTTACAGCATGAGCGAGCTTCGTTTTACAGAAATAACTACATAAAAAACATGATTTACCAAACAGTTTTATTACCGGAAGTCATTATTAATCAGAATTAATTCATTGACAATTGTTTTTAAGGAAGTATCTTTTTCTCGGGCGATTTTCAAGGGAGGGAATCATGAAGATTAATACGGATATTAATACCCGTGTACAGGGGTATTCAACAAGAGTTACCGATTCAGCGGCAACTCCATCAGCAACTACGTCACAGCAGAAAACTGCACAAAATATCAGTACAAGAGATATGTCCAATGCGCTAATGATAATGCAGAAAGCACAAGTAATTGTACAGAGGGCATTAACAGCTTCTCATCGCTTACAAAACATGGCAATGGGTACAATTACAAACAACCCATCGGACTACGAACAAATAGGCCAGGAATTGCGTTCAGTTAACGCTTCTCTTTCGGAGTACAGCGTACCTGTTACAGCGCCTCCAGCCGCTCAACAGATCGCAAGTAGAGAAGTACCAAAACTCAAAAACAATATAAACGCCCTTTCAGAGATAGCTCAAAACCAGGCTGAAGGGAAAACCCAAGGATTAGAGCTAGATAACATTTCCCGAAATCTTGGAGAACAAGCTTTACGGATTGAATCGGCTAACTCTCAAATAATTGGCAGACAAACTGTTTCTGATATGCCTCTTGCTAAATCCATTACAGATACTGCCGATCTTATAGGTTCGAACCCAAAAGCTGCCATAGCCGCACAGGGATATGTTCAACCGGAAAGAGTTAGCAGATTAATTTAAACCAAACTATTACCGATAGCGACAGGAGAAAAAATGCAGATATTTGACGGATTTATCGCGGCAATCGCAGCCGAGTTTAATATGGAATTTCACAAGAGTGGAGAAGGTTCGTATACAACCGTTATTGAGTTTGAGAATAACCGTAAAAAAGAAGTTCTTGTTATGCTCTCATGGGATGAAGCAGAAGACCGCATGATTCATTTTTACTCTTCTGTCGCTACTTTTAAGGCCGATGACGGCGAACTCTTTAAATATGCACTGGAAACTAACGCAACTCTTGATTACGGAGCTTTTGCCATAATCGACGACTCACTGGTATTACGTGAAGCAATACTTCTTGAAGAGTGTGAACCAAAAAGATTTATTAAATCACTGGTATATATAGCGGCAAAATCAGATGAGCTCGTGGAAATCCTTCTGGAAAAGCAAAATTCCTGAAACCACTTATTATAAAGTTACCTCTGTTAATTAATCAAAATAATTAAATTCTAGTGTCATTTTTAACCGATTAGATGTTTAAGAATTAGATAAATATATTTTGCGCTTATTTAACTCAGGATTTTTAATAAAATTTAATTTCACGGAGCTTAATATTATGAAAAAAACAGCTCTTTTACTGATTTTTCTTGTACTTTTTTCTTCATGTACAGGTAACCTTATTGTAGGTGGTCCCTCTTCAAAAAAGGCAATCGGCTCTGCTCCTATATTTAATAACAACATAGATCAAGCAAAACAGCAGGCCATTAATAACGCCATGCATCAGGTGATCAAGGATTCTCTGAAAGAACACCGAAATTCTGATACCCTTTTAATTAAATATAATTTGGTCGAAGCAATCGTCCCCGCCAAAGAAAGCGAAATGATAAAAGACTGGGATCTTGAGAATGAAACCGAAAAAGATGGATTTTATTTTGTACAAATCCGTGGTCGGGCAAATATGGATTCTGTTATTAAAACAATTAGCGATACTTTTTACAAATACGGGTCGCCAAGAGTTGCTGTCATTGTAGACGAGGTTACAGATACAGAAAAAACCGGACCCTTTGAATCAGGAACAAATACTATTATCATGTCATTACTTAAGACTTCCGGCGTCGAATGTATTGAAAATTCACATCTTCAAAAGTTAAGTGAAAAAGACAAGAAAGACCTGACAGCCCTTGTCAGAGGCAATCTTGGTATTCCTGAAGCCATTAACTCAGAATTAAAAGCGGATGTTATTATTGCAGGAACTGTTGAGATTTCTGATCAGACTGAAGTGTTAAAGGATTATAAAACAAATATGAAGTCCAAAACGGCCATTATTAATATCCGAGCAATAGATACAACCACAGGACGAATTTTATCAGCGGCTTCACACTCCGCAGCCGGAGTACACATTAATAGCAATATCGCAGCAAAGAAGGCCATAGAAACTGCTCTTGCTCATCACACCCTTTTTGGACAAAAAGATCATTCCAGCAATATGATGACTGGCCAGTTTACAAAGAATATTATTTCATCTTATATTACTACAACTGTTAACCGAAAAATAAGAATTTCTGCTCTTGGATTAGACAAAAAGGAAGCAGAACTCTTTTATAATAATATAACTCAGAATATTTACGGAACTATACTTGTAAGCGAAGTAGAAACAGTAAACGACTACTTTACAATAACTCTTCAATACGCCGGTGAAAGCAAGAAACTTGCTCAGGAAATCTTTGACAAGTCAGACAGCATGGGTTACCAAATTAAAGCCGAGTCCATTAAAACTGATGAGATAATTTTTCGCGTTAAAAAAAGATGATTCGAAAATTTAATTTTGTTAGTTTTGATTATTTAAAGCAATTTTTTTTACCAGATAAACAGAATTTCCAGTTTCGTTATATTCAACCATATCAAATATCTCACGCATCATTTTTATTCCGCGTCCGTTAAAGAGCTCCTCTTTATTGGAAGAATTTAAGTATTTTTTATGCACAAAACCTGTTCCTGTATCTTCTATCCAATATTCGGCTTTTTCTCCGGTTATCCTATATTTAATATTTACGAATGTATCCTTGTACTCTTTTACTTTTTGTCTTTCAAGAAGAAGAGAGTAATAACTATTATTCTTCAAGGCATCCGCTTTTTCTTCAAAACTTATGTTAAGATTGCCATGTTCTATGGAATTCACTATTACTTCACGCAATCCAATTCTGATAATATTAATTTCTCGTTGCGTCAAAAATTTCTCTAGATTACGTGTTATTCTATGTGTCAAGTCTTCAACCAAGGAAATAAGATTTGGTATTCTGTAAACCTGCATCTCCTGTTCAAAGTATTTGACAAGCACATCCTTTGTCACCTTGACTATACGTCCCAGAATCTCTTTCTTGTCACCAAACTTTATTAATTGACAGTTAAGAACGGCATCAACTGGTTCTGTATCAAGATTTGAATGCATCTGTATTCTTACAGATATTGGTTCACAATTGTTTACCATCATATCAAGTCTTTCTTTGATTATATCCTTTGCCATTATATCCTGTTCCGATTCTTGGTATAAAATCGAATCAAAATAGATATCGCTCTTTAGTAATGATCCGCTGTTCTTTTTCATTTCACGGTTCATACTTAATATCCGATAATCCGAATCCATAGTGAAAATCAATTCATTAGAAGACTCTACAATAATTCTGTATTTTTTTTCAGATAAGGAGATCTTGTTATACGCAATTACAAGATTGTTATGAAATGATTTTATCTGTTTTTGAATATCTGATAATCTTTGAACCAGAATATATATATTACATAAAAGCATTACGATAAAACCAGCATTAATAAGATTTATTTTAACACTGATATTAAAAAAATGACTCAACAGATCAAACAACCCAAGAAAAATAAAAACAAACGCTCCAAAAACCATAATTCTAAAAGCTTTGTCTCCAGTTTTTATCTGTTTAAAAATAATCATCAGAAAAAAAGTTGCTCCCGGTAAAACAGCCATACTATAAATTTTAAAAGAGAAGTATACCGGATAAAGCTGCATATAAGCTGCTATTGGCATAACTATAGCATAAAGTGAATAAAGAATTATAATGAAAATTTGGCCTTTTCTGTATACTTGCGTAATTGTTGAAATGTATGCAAAAAGAAACGGAGTAAAAAGATAAGCTGAAAGAGTAAATATATAATATAATAACAACTCAGAGCCAGGTTCAAAAATCGGATAAACTATCCGTGATCTGAACAAAATGAAAACCGACAAGAAAACTGATACTGCACCAAAATAAAGATATATTGCATCTCTTTTAAAAAATACAAAAAACAGTATAAGGCTTAATCCGGCAAACAGTGTAAACAGACCTTGAACATAATAATAAAAATTATATCTAGATAAATACCTGTTTATATCTTTTTCGTTTCCTGCAACAGCAAAGCCATAAAGCCCTATGGTATTTTGCAAAGAGGTTATTTTAAAATAAACGGTCTCTGAAAGACGGTCATTAGGAAGGTAAAACTTGTGTGGAGGGGATCCCGAGAATGTTAATGTTTTGGACTCGTCTCCAAATCTGTATATCAACTTCCCGTCACAGTAGACCTCTATATTATGATCGACTCTTTGCAAATAGACGAGTTGTTTTTGATTGTTTATTAACGGAACTGATGTTTTGATCCACAGAGTTGAACCCTTCTTTTTTGGCATTTTAAAATTGGAAAATGGCATCCATTCCAATTTTTTTGCGTGCTCCTCAAACTGTTCTGTATTTAATATATCGGATGTATCTATTTCGCCGAAAGAATAAAGTCCCTGATTAATATGTATTCTCTCTTGAGCATTTACGGTTAAACTCACAAATAGAACAACAAGAGATATCACAGATTTAATCACCTTATTCAAGAATCTTACTCCATATAAAGCATTAATAATCTTAAAAGAAAATCAACATTTCACAGGTTAGATTACCTGTTATAAACTTTCAATTAACTCATCTTTATAATATACCACGATAGATGTTAAAAATCACCATATATACATAAATCCAACATTATTATTTTGAATTTATTTAGATACAAAAACCGGTACTCTTCAAGTACCGGTCTTATTTATTAACATTAATTCTCTACTTAAGATATCAAAAAGATGCTATCCCTTAAAATTCATCATGTCTTTCAATGATAACTCTTTTTTTGTATTAACCTTCTTTATCTTTGCAGGCAAATACGCCTCATTATAAAATCTGGCAATCTTGTAAACAGCGTGATCTTCATACCTTTCGTCTATCTTAACCTGAAGGTTGTACTCTTTTTTTCGCAAACCTTTGTTTACTATATGCATTACATCTGAAATACTTTGGGCAAAATGCCGAGTATAAACAAAACTAAAGGCAAGAACCAGCACAATAATTATAAAAAAGTTTTGAAGCTGCTGAAAAGCTGTTTTGGCATGAATACCCAATAATGAAAAATGAAACTCGAAATTTTTATGTTTTACGACTAAAATATCTTCGAAATTATGATATTCAAACGCTAGTTCCTCATTATAGGGTATCAAATCCTCTTCATTGTAAACAACGCGTAAAAGATCTTTCTGGTTTTTAAAGTGAAGACGCGCGTTCTCTTTTACAGTCAAGATCGTATCTTGATCGGTTTCTAGAATTGTATCGGCTATTTTTTTGTAATGATCGGCTTTATCGTTCATTATTTGCGAATATGGGTTAACAAACAAGACAGAAAACATTATCAAAGTTAGTATTATCGAAAAAACAGATATTGTAGTTATTACAGAGGTATGATGTTGTGCCATCGCCGATTCTGTATTATGTATTTTTCCAAAGATCTTGATTATTCTGATAAGCCGCAAAATTCTTGTTACCCGTATAGCCTTTACAACCTTAAGCGCGTTCATTATTCCAAATCCGGCTAGGGAAACGGTGTTTACACCGGTTAAAAATATTAGCAAGGATGGACCAGAATTTAAAAAAAGCAGGGGGAACGAACTTAAAAAGTCGACCCACCCCCTTCTGTTTACAAAATAGTCCGTAAACTTTCTGTTTACACCGTTAGCTATTGAGCGGACAACAAATTCGATAGAAAAAATCAGATCGAACACAAAACCAGAGATAATAAGAATATTTCGTTTATCCACACTCCAACTGCGAACAACACTGAAATCTTCCAGAAAAGTCTGTACCAGAACCAGAATGATGCATAAAAAAATGAAATTTTCCAATAATTTGTATTTTTTCATAACAACTCTTTTACCATTTATTGTCGCCGGCCAACATAAAAAGATCCTCAAGCAAACGCTTGTCAAAACCGTAATATTTGGCATTTTTTCGCATTATGCTAAACCAGCTCTTGTCCGGAGTCTCGGCTCCACGATCAATTTTTTTATAATCCTGATAATTTTGAAATCGCTGTGACATTATGTACAGAAATCTTGCGGAAGCATCTTCCGGCTTTAGATGAGTCGCAGGAAGATTGCATTTTATAGCCATATCAAATATTTCGGCAGTTACACCAGGTAAAATTTTCGCGAATTTTTTTGAACGTAAATCCAAATACTGCTCAAGCAGCCTCTGATCGTTTTTATAATTAACGATATTTACCTTGGAATTAGAGAGGGGGGGCAACTCTTCTTTAATAAATGCTGACCCCTTTAAAAGAAGCAGAACCTTTAGATAGTTAACATACTCTTCTGTGTGAAGATTGTTTCTTTGCACCCTGACAAGTTCAAAATAGAGAGGACTGTGACGCGCAAAGCTGATACCAACATAACGCTCAAGCGCATTGGATTTGATAATGTTTAATGAAGAATTAAACCCCGAACGGGCTTCCGCGTTTATAATCAGCTCTTTTATGTATTTTTTAAAAATTTGCACATAATAATCTGGGCTGTACTTACCCTTATAAATGTCACTAAGAAACGTAAAATCTATAGACTCTATCATGGACTCAATATCCGGAAGAACCGAATCGATGGTACGTCTTCGCAAATCTTCAGCAATCATCTGAAAAATAGTGCTAGCAGGCACACCGGCAAAAAATTGAGGTGATTTGAAGTTCTCTTTCAATTTTTCCCTGTTTGTGCTGATAAAATTCAAAACAGTCTGCTCTGCAATTATGGGGCAGTCATTTTGAATGCCCGGGTTTGAGAGCAGGTGGGAAACAAAACTCGATACTTTTTCCTGATATTGACTCATTTTTTTTCCTAATCAGACATTGAACCGGCAATAAATCATCTTCAGAACATCTTATTTATCAAAATTTGTTTGTAAACAGGTTTTTTTACAAATTTATATCTTTAGAAAAACCACACCTTTAATATTCTCGTTTGAAATTGGGCCAAAATAGCGACTATCATAGCTATAGTCCCAATTATCACCAATAATAAAAACTGTATCTTTGGGAACCGGTTTATGAGACATATTGTCTCGTTCTGTTTTTTCGCTCGGCAAAACTCGCGAATCCTTGCTAAAAAACTTAATGTCAGAAGGTACGTCATTCACATACAAAACCTTTTTTTCGATTCTTACAGACGATTCGCCAACAGCTACAACTCGAGAAAGATAGAATCGATCCTCTTGAACAGGACTTTTAACCAAAACAACATCTCCAACTGAAGCAGATTTAAATCTGTTTATAAAAATATAGTCTCCGGGCTCTAACACCGGAGACATATTTTTATCACTAACCCTGTAAGCACCAAAGAAAATGACAGTTATAAGAAAACCTATACATAATCCCGTGGTTAAAAATACAATTTTTGAAAAAATCGATCCGTTCAGACTGTCCGGGTCTTTATACATTAGTCACCGCTCTTTCTTGAAAAACCGCACCATCAGAATGCCGTCTATATTTCGAATTTTTTCAATTGTAGCTTCAGCGATTTCTCCGTCAATATTAATTATATTGTAGGCCAAATCGTTCTTGTGTTTGTTCACCATATCCTGAATATTTATTCCATCAACAGCTATTACAGAAGATATCTGCCCAACCATATTAGGAATATTCTTATTAGCGATTATAAGCCTGTGATCAGTTGTAAACGGAAGATCACACTCAGGAAAATTTACAGAGTTTTTAATGTTTCCGCTTTCAAGAAAATCTTTTAGCTGGTTTGCCGCCATAACAGCACAGTTCTCTTCAGCTTCCTCCGTACTTGCACCAAGATGAGGCAAATTAATCACATTTTTTGTCTGTAACAACTCCTGATCCGGAAAATCGGTTACGTAACAGGATACCTTACCCTCATCAATAGCCTCTTTCAAATCGGCATTATTAACAAGTCCGCCTCTCGCAAAGTTAAGTATCACTACATTCTTGTTGATATTCTTAAACCGCTCTTTATTGAGCAGACCCTTGGTATTGTCATTAAGAGGAACGTGAAGTGAAATGTAATCACACTCTGCCAATAATTCATCGATGCTTCTGCAACGAGTTATGGAATGGTGCAAATCCCATGCGTTATCTACAGTAATAAAGGGATCAAAGCCCAGAACTTCCATTCCCAGAGCTGTTGCCGTATTCGCAACCATTACGCCAATAGCTCCAAGCCCCACTACACCTATTTTTTTACCACTGATCTCAGTTCCGGTAAACTGGCTCTTTCCTTTCTCTACCAATTTGGGAACCTCGTCTCCCGTTCCGTCAAGAGTCGGAATCCACTCCAGCGCCTCTTTTACTTTTCTTGCGGAGAGCAACATTCCTGTAAAAACCAGCTCTTTAACAGAATTTGCATTTGCTCCCGGCGTATTGAAAACGACAACACCCTTTTCTGTACATTTTTCGATAGGAATATTGTTAACACCCGCACCAGCTCTTGCCACAGCTTTCAATGACTTGGGAAGATCCATATCGTGCATTTTGAAACTTCTAAGAATTATACCGTCGGGATGACCAATTTCAGAGGCGATCTCGTACATGTCACGAGGCAAAAGATCCAGTCCCTTTGAAGATATTTTATTTAATGTCTGAATTTTGTACATAATTTACTCCTTAAGCGTTATTTTGTTCAAATTCCTTCATAAACTCTACAAGCTTCTGAACACCTTCCAGTGGCATTGCGTTGTAAATGGAAGCTCTCATGCCCCCGACTGAACGGTGACCCTTGAGGTTCACGAAACCAGCTTTGGTTGCCTGGGCAATAAAATCAGCATTTTTCTGATCATCACCTGTTACAAAAGGAATATTCATCACCGATCTGTATGCCGGCTCTACAGTAGGTTTAAAAAGTTTACTGTTATCCAGAAAATCATACAACAACTTCGCCTTATTAGTATTAAGCGACTCCATTGCGTCAAGTCCGCCCTCGTTTAGAAGTTTTTCAAACACAAGCCCGGCAATATATGCCGAATATGTTGGAGGTGTATTAAACATGGACTCGGCTTCTGAATGAGTCTTATAATTAAGCATTGTCGGAATCGAGTCGTCAACTAAACCGATTAGGTCTTTACGAATAATGACAACTGTCAAACCGGATGGGCCGATGTTCTTTTGAGCTCCCGCAAAAATCAGGCCAAATTTGCTTACATCGACCTTTCGTGAAAGAATATCAGAAGACATATCCGCTATCAAAGGCACGTTACCTGTATCAGGAAAATCTACAATTCGTGTTCCGTAAATTGTATTGTTTGATACCAGATAAAAATAGTCGGCATCTTTATTAAACTTTGCCTTATCCAGTTCCGGAATACGGTTAAAAGTGGTATCTTCAGATGATGCTACAATATTAATTTCTCCGAATTTTTTAGCCTCGGCAATCGCCTTTTTAGACCAGACCCCTGTGTTTACATAATCCATCTTTTTGCTTTTAACAGCCAAGTTCATGGGAATCATTGAAAACTGCAATGAAGCTCCACCCTGCAAAAACAGAACTTCGTAGTTATCCGGTATTTCCATTAATTTGCGAAGATCATTCTGAGCCTTGTAAAAAAGATCCATATAATCTTTTGATCTATGGCTCATCTCCATAACCGATGTTCCAGTTGTTCCATATTCTAGCATCTCTGATGCTGCTTTTTTTAGTACATCTTCGGGCAAAACTGCCGGCCCTGCTGAAAAATTATATACTCTTGCCATACTCTCTCCTCGTTCATCTGTCGCCGAGCGAAATCATTGCGCTTAATACGCGCAACTCTTTCGTCACATCGACATCTGAAACTGCTATTTTTTTATCTATTGTCAAAAGAGCGGAACTAAAGTTAACAATACCTTTTATGCCGCCTTTTACTAAACGATCCGCGCAAAGCTGAGCCGCATCCGCCGGAACAGCCAACACGGCAAGCTCAATTGAACGGTCAGTTACCACCTCAGGTATCATATAAGATGGGAAAAGATCCATGTCAGCGTTAAGCGTCTCTACGATGTTTACATTTGAGTCAAAACCAGCTACAATATCAAAACCGTAACCAGCAAAACGTGAGTAATTCAAAATTGCTGCACCTATCTTGCCCAGCCCAACCACACACGCTTTACGTGATGTTGTAAACTTTAAAGACCTACCGATAAGTTCTTTAAGCTTTTGAACAGTATAACGCGCGCCCGATATTTGAGCCTCACGCAAATAACTGATATCCTTACGCACTGTATGAGCGCTGATATCTAGTCTCTCGCCTATCTCTTTCGAAGATATAGCCTGCACCCCCGATTTCTCTAGTCTATATAAGAGCTGATAGAGTGCGCTGAGTCTTTTTATTGCCGGCTCAGGTATTGAGTGTATCATTTTAACTTCCTTCCCAGTAATGTGAACATAGTGTTAAATCCTGAGAAATTGTCAACACAATATCCTTGAAAAACAGTCAAAGCTGTTATTTTTTTCACATATATAGTCAAAAAACAGTTCTCTAGTTTAAAAAACTTTTTCTTGCAATAAACAGCCATGCATATATCACGTAATATCTTCGAAATATTAGTTTGAAATGTGGTTTTTTTTACAAAGGAGGCATTTTTGTTAATCGATAAAATAATTCAAAAAAAGTCTGGAATAATTACTTATGGAATAACTCCGCCTCGGCAAACCTGTTCACACGAAAAAATAATCGAAATAACCGACAAACATATCGAGCGACTTAAATCAATGAAAATAGACGGTCTTGTTATTTATGACGTTCAGGAAGAGAAAGCTCGAACAAACGAAGAACGCCCTTTTCCATTTTTGCCAACACTTGATCCGGACTTCTATTACAAGAATTACTTGAACAAGCTGACCCTGCCCAAGATTATTTACAAGGCCGTCAGCAACCATAATAAAGAGTGCCTAATCAGGTTCATTAACGATAATTCCAGTCAAGACGTACTGGCTGTATTTGTAGGAGCCGCCTCATCAAAACAGAAAACCGTTACAAAACTTATAGATGCCTACAAAATTAATGCACAACATGATGCCGGCTTAACACTAGGGGGAGTTACCATTCCCGAAAGACATCTTTCTAATCATAACGAGCACCTAAGAGTAATCAAAAAGATGGAAAATGGATGTAAGTTTTTTATCTCCCAGGCAGTTTATAATTTGGAGGCGTCTAAAAATTTCTTATCGGACTACTACTATTTTTGCACTGATAACAGCGTGGATATGGTTCCAATTCTTTTTACATTAACACCCTGTGGCTCTTTAAAAACCTTGGAATTTATGAAATGGCTTGGTATCAATATACCGCGATGGCTCGAAAACGAATTACAGAACTCGGAAGATATTCTAGATCAATCTGTTAATATATTAAAAAAACAGTTTGCCGAATTACTCGATTTTGCGCGCGAAAAGAATATTCCGATTGGTTGTAATATCGAAAGTGTTTCCATCAGAAAAGTTGAAATAGAGCGTTCCGTTCAATTAGTTGGCGAGATAAGGGAAATTTTTGGGTTAACATAAGATTACTGGATTTTAAAATACTGGTAAGGGGAAATCAATTATCCATACCATAGCCATGCCAATAATTCCACCTAACAACCCTAATCCAATAATTATTTTTATCTGTTTGGCAGTGATTTTATCTAAATTGTCACCAAATCCTCTTTTAACAAACAAACCAGGGTGCTTTTCAATAAATTCGGCGCCATTTTTGAAGTATATCCAGTAAACGGATAAAGCCCATATAATAATTATTGAAATATAGAAAATTAACACAAGAGGGTTTAAGTTCTTTGGATTAAAATAATCAAAACTTTTTGTATAATTACTTATGCTTCCAATTCCAACTATTGTCCAGGGGATATTTCCAAATACCATCCATCCTATAAACATCTTATTATAGCCGCTCTTTAACTCTGGAGTTTCCTTTATATATTTTTTTGATTTCATTTTAAAATTGATTCCAGTAATAGATGTCACAATAATAAAGAAAAGCCAAATGTTTTCAAAAATTGTTTCCATGATATGTTTCTCCATGTCGTTAAACTATATTTTTTTCGTTTCACTCAAAAATTATCTTAGACTGAAAAAAATTATCCTTAATATAATTTGCTATTTCATTGTATTTATCATTATTGCCAACCATTTGCTTGGTAATAATATATGCTTGTACTGTAGAAATATAAACATAAATGGCTTTATCTGTAATACAGATTTTTTTTATCTTATTTTCTGTTAATTTTACACAGGAACTTTCTGAAGAGCATGTTATCTCTTTTTCAGAAACGATAATCTTCTGTTGTTCATGATAAAAAGCATTAGAGTTATATAACTTTTTGACGCTCTTAACTACCAAATGCTTAACTATTAACACAAAGAGAATCAAGTATAAAATGATATATATTGATTTCATCTCATATATATCTATCTTTCCATCCATTAGTCTAGAAACATCATAAAATGCCAAAATGAAAACTATAACAACAAAAATAGACAGCAATACTTTATTTTTCACCGTGTTTAACGTACTTTTGTAATAATACTTATTATAGTCTAACAGATCATCCACTGTTATCATGCCATCTATTTTATACATTTTTTCCCTATTTTCCATTACAGTGGTTTCCTTTTCTTTTAGCCTCTTTTTTATACTTCTCTTGCAATCTTGATATATGACACCACCACTCACTGCCATCATCTCTAATAAATCTAACAGCGCCGCTTCTAATCAAAATTTTCTGCAATTCACTATCGGTAAACCCGGGAAGTTTGGTTTTTAAATGCTCGAATGATCTTTCATATCTTGTTTCACTGTTTTCTATTAATAAATAGTATCTTATAGTCTCTTCGGCCGAATTTATTGTTTTGTTTTCTTCCTGTTTGATTAACAATGAATATTTATTATTTTGTCTGTTTATTATGAAGGTTATTACCCCTCCAATGATAACACCAGTTAAAGAAAATATTGAAGTTAAAATTGCAGTTTCCATTTTATTACCTGATCACTTTAATTATGTTATTGTTTCGCAATATATTATAAGTTCCCATCTGTTTATTACATGGTATTAAGCAAATAATCAATGCTTCAAAATTTATAATTTTAGCCGCATGATAATTTTACAATACCTACTACATATTCGCGTTCATTTTATCTTCTTTTTATATTCTTTTTGTTAAACACTTCTTTCACAACAAAGACTAAATAATAGGCAGCAAATAGAGGTGTAAATAATGATCGCAAGTTTTCAAGTAGAACGATATTTCTTTTTTCTTTGTATATTAGCAGCAATTTTTCAATTTCAAAATAGGAGCCAATAAGCAGCATTATCAAAATGAAATATTGTAAAAAAGCCAAAACCAAAAGAGATGTTTTCATAAATTTATTCTTGTTCTTGATAAAGTTTCTCCATTTCAATTTAGATGGACTATCAATTTAGCTCGTTATACCCATTTATGTAGGCTTCTTCGTTTAGATCATTCATCTTTTCGCCCTTGATAATTGATCGTTCAAAGTTCTGATTGAACATCATATACATTTTTTCCAAAAAGCGCCGATGGGTTTATAATCCGGGTATTATTGCATGAAATCAAGGTTATTAGAACGAGTAAAGATATTGAATAATTTATTATAGATCTCACAATAATTACTTCTGATCTTAATTATATAGATGATAGCTGGCCCCCTATAAACTAAAATTCAACATTGTTTCTTTAAAATATTGCAGTATAATCTCATGAATTTTTGCATCATATCTTTTTCAAAGAAAATACAGATTGATCAATAAAATAATGAATAAACAATTACCGCAAAACTAAGAACATAACATCGAATTGGTCATACTAATTATTTGGAGCTAATAAATAACGATAGTTTATGCTATGCACCTATGTAGGATTTTACCATTAGTTTAATCATCAAATTTATAAAACGTACGAGCTTTATTTCCAAAAATTGTTACTGTTAAAGTATTATCATTTTTGTTGAATACTATTACAGCTTTCTTATATATATCGTTTATACTCTTTAATGGATACATTATTGCAATCAGCTTTAAGGAAAGTACGAATTTATTTTCACTCTCTTTTTCTATGTCGACAATCTGATATACTGGTTGGTCAATATAGTTATATGTATCATATAATATGTTTTTATTTATACTAATACTGTCTGGTTGTGCATCAATATTATTTTTTACAACTTCTGGTTTCATGTCAATCCATTTTGATTTTGATATTATATCAAAACCACTTGGGTAAAAATCGCTTGAATATAACTTTAAAACATCAAAATCCTTTTTATAGTTGGGTTTCATGTTTTTACCCGAGCTTTTTTTTATATACGAACCGAATATCCAGCCATCATAATTTTCTCCAATCCAGCATTTATACCAGTAATCAGTTTTACCTCCTATATTTTCTTTCTTATCGGTACGCATAACTATTTTTAAATCAACGCCTTGCAACAAAAGACCTTTTGATTTTGATGAAATTGATGGATTACTTCTAAAATTAACGTAATTACCTGTCAAAACACCATACTCATTAACCTGAAATGATTCAGACATAGTTAATGTACTAATTAATAGAAGTAACACCATAATTATCAATTTTTTCATTTTACCAACCAAGTTTGATTATTTCTAATTCAATATTATGCAAATGTAATAATGTAACTCGCCACTGTATTTAATAATTGTGTAGATCAATAAACCCTCAAAACAATATTAAAACGCACTATAGCCTTTTTTAGTAATTTAGATCAAGTTGACTCCTCTTACTCAATACTTATTTAAAGTACATGTTTTTTACTTTATTATTTTAATATATATGTAATTAACTTGATTATATCAAGCATTAATCGCAATCTATGATATATGTTTTGTAAGGCTAAATGAAAAAAATAACTATTATCATTTTCTTTCTTTCCTTCTCAACATCAATTTTTACCCAAGCTTATGAAGGAGGCGAAGGTCGTAATCCTGCTCATTTCAACAAAAGTTTAAATTCTCTCAAACTAGGTTCGATTATTAAAACATTATTCTAAAAGATATTTATGATTATCAACCTCTAAAAATAAATATTCCATCTAATATAAAAAATACAGCAGATCCAATAATTCATCATACATTACTTGCGTTAATGATTGTATCTGTTTATCCAGGCAATAAATATAATGATACTCTAATAAGTGAAATTCAACCAAGTGATTAATTGATTTATCTGTGATTACAAGTAATCTTGATTATAAATGTAATTATATCGTAAAGATGTCACAGGCCTGAAAGTATAACTAGAATATGTCTATTTAATCATACATAAATTCCCCATATTAATTGTTAATAGCAAAATCAGGATTAACTTTTGATACAGCTAAAGAGCGACTATGCTATGTTAAATAAAAGTAACAATCACCTACTCAAACAAATATCGTTTCGAACCTTCGGTATACAAAAGGACATTAATTTTAAACATTTTATCTTTAAATGTGTAAAATATATATTTCGAATCATAACTCCAGCCTAACAGGATAGGGCTTTTAGTACATTTCAAAGGGAAGCAAAATGGTTGATCTTTTTGAATTGGATCGTAATAAATATTATTCTTCAAATCAATTATCGATATACCATTTGAAGTGACAATCATACGACCATTGGGCGAAACCATGTTTTTTTCACCTAATGGTAAATTCTTAAATTTATTAAGTAATTTTAAATTATTATCAAATAGAAAAACAAGAAGTGTTCCTTCAACGGCAATATATAAATCATTTGAACTCTTTCCAAGAAATGGAGTATACTCCAATGATATATCAGCAAAATCATTACCATCAAACTTATACTGTGAAACTAATCCGTTTTGATTATAAATAAATAATTCATGGCTATACCTATCGTAATATATAATATTGTTATTTGTTATACGATATTCAGGATTGCTAAGTTTCGGTGTTTTATAAGAATAGGTATTAACTGCATAATTATTATCAATATCAATATCATAGATTACTAATTCCGTATTTTTATAATGGAATCCAATATAGATATTGTTTTTATGTATACCAATTCCACCAATCCAGTCTAAATTATTCTCTTTTAGCTCAAAATAGACTCGATTTATATTTTTATTCTTATCAATATAGACAAGTCCATGATCACTTCCAAAATGATAAACACCACCATTCGCATCAGCTGCAATTTGACTATTCCAACGACCATTAATTGAAGTGATCTTTTCAACAAAAGGATCTAATGTTATAAAATAGTATACAAATATTATGACTACCAGTGAAATTAACAATAGGAACTTAGATTTATTCATATACACTCTCAACTACTTGTTACTTTTACCAATAATTAACTATTATCAACCAAGATTCCCATAAGCTACCAAATAAAAAGCTTATCTAAATAATCTTCCTTTGACAAATATTTTATACTAGAAATTATATTACAATACAAAAAGCAAAACTTGTACAAATATTATTATTGATTAAAGCAACCAAACAAAATAGAAAGTTACATGATATTTTTGTTTTTAGGGAAGGTGCTAGTTGCATAATCAAGGCGAACTCTTCTCTTCAAGTTATGATCTTTAATAGATTATTTTTTCAACTGGAGAATATGCAATGAATCGTAGAAGAGTAATCATAAGCATAATTCACTTTCTGGCATTGTCTTTTTTTTGTGCGGGATTAACTATCCTTTCACTCGTTTTTATTGGTAAGTGCATTCCCTTTTTAAAAGGGAATGATTTAATAATGTATGGTATTGCCATAATTTTATTTTCCGGATTTTTCTATATTCTCGCCCGGGCAACAAGATTACGATGATTTTATTGAAATTGCAGCAATTAATGATTTATTGACAACTTGAGTAACGATTTAATATATAATATAGCTGCTTCAGGCGCAACAGGAAGTTAACTATGAATAAGCAATTTATGAAATATAGTAAATCCTGGAACGAATTTACAGGTATAGAAATTGATGATTTTAACAGATACATTCTGAAAGTCTTTAATGTTTACTTTCGCGAAAAGGAGTTCATTAAAGTATTTCTTTTCGCTTTATTGTTTGTTGTTGTTTAAATATGCTTACTTTCTTTATCCGAAAGTGGTTCATTACTGTTCATTTTTATAATTAAGAAAAATATACTTGTTTACCGTCACTGTAGAATTACTATTAATCGTTAGCAAATAAAACTTAGTATGCCAAAAATGACAAATCGGAATAATCTCAGTATCCATAATCATTTAAGGATAACGGACTAAGTGTCAAATGCTGCCATATCATTAATTCATTTCCTTTTGGCGGATAAACCCTTTTATATAAATGAGAGTTTGTTATTAATGGTATAAAACCTGGAGAATCTGTATAAAGTTTATCATTTATAATTTTTAAATGATATTGACATGTTTACATTATAAGGTTCTACTTCCAGCTCATCCCCGGTACCCATTGTATCATTATCTTCAGAACACGTTCCCTTAATATAAAATGGATTTTTTCCAGTCCATTTCAAATTACACGCTGGTGGTGATCCACCCGCTTCCCAAGCATGATAGGAAACTATACAGTGTCACGTTTTCGATTCTCATTTAAGCTTAGTTTGCCCAATTTTCGATTTTTAAATTTTTTATTCTTTTAAACTCTTTAACATTATTTGTTACGAGAGTGCCATTATTAGACATAACAATTGAAGCTATAATAAAATCGTTTGGACCAATAACAGTTCCTTTTTTCTCAAGATCAGTTCGTAAAAAAGCATATTCAATTGAAGATTTATCATCAAAACATATTATTTCGAATGGATCTAAAAAGTAATTAATTTTTTCTATGTTTTGTTTGCGTCTTGTACTTTTCTCAGCACCATATAACAATTCTGCTTTGACAATTGATGGAATTTTAATTTCCTTTGGACTTGTATTTTGTATTTTATTTCTTATTTCCTCATAGGCTCCCTTCAAAAAATACACACAGATATTGGTATCAAGAAAATACATTATAAAAACTCTCGCTTTATATCATTTTCAAATGAAAGGTCATTAATCACAAAAGAATCGTCTTCGATTGAACCAAACAGATCAAAATAATTTTTAGGGTATTCATCATCTACAGCACGTTTAATCCGTAACCCAACCCATTTTGAAATGGATAAGTGTTCAATTTGTGCCGCTTTTTCAACTTTCTCTAAAGTATTTTTATCAATATATAATGATATTTGTGGCATAGTTAACTCCTTTTCGATTAAGATAATACAAAAGGATGAAATGGTCAAGTATATTTCCAAGTATAATTGCTCACCAGAAATTACCAAACGCAACCGATTTATCGGAATGAAAAAATAATGTTAGCATTACGGTGAATAAAGCAAAACCGCTGATCAATGTCAGCGGTTAATTTATGTGCAACTACGTTAAGACTTCTATTAGAAGGACAAAGTTACTTTTCAATAAACTAAGTCATATTTAAAATGCTTTTTCATTAAAATAAAATGTTTATCCAATGAATACAATTTTAAATCATTATTTATGACATTTTGAACTATTATTAAATCAGAAATACCTACGCCATTAATTCCATTATGCAAATTAGAAGCTTGCATCCTTATTAGATTATCCCACTCTATATTTAGAGGAATATTTTTTATTGTTCTTAAAATATCTATTACTTTCAATTCTTTTTTATGAATTAAGAAGGGAATAAGTTCAGCCAAAATAAGGTCATTAGTACATAATAAATTATTATCAATACAGTCTGTAATAAACGTATCATTGACGTTTTTTGCTCCCTTAAAATAATCAATCCAGACTGATGAATCTAATAATATATTTGTCATCTTTTTCTGATTACATTAAGGTCAATGTCTAAATCAATTTTACCCTTATAGCTTTTTATTTGCTTAATTTTCTCTTTTTGGATTAAATTAATTAGAGCTGATTTAATAAGATCTGTTTTGGTTTTTATTTTTGTTAAATTCATTGCTTCATTAATCAAAGTTTCTGGAATATCAATTGTTGTTCTCATAATAAACACCTCTTATGCATAAAAATATAAAATCTTATGCATTTGTCAAGTTTAATTATATGCATCTTGTTAATAGGCTTTTATTTATTTTTTGAACTCTTTTAAATCAATGCACATAAGAACATTTGAATCTTTATAATAATGGGCAGGAGAATACAGGACTTTCAATATGGCAACGTGACGGTTTTATTCACAATTATTTAATCTAATTCATTGAATTATCAAGTTTGGCAGCATAATTGGGTGTATTGAAGATATAAGGGCTTTTCCGCCAACAGATGGTATTTTCAGTATTATTATGAAATTATCGTATTCATTTTCCTAGAGAGGGTGGCGGTTTCGTTAAACAGAGAACTTTGCGAGAAGCATAAAAGCCGAGTATCTTAACATAGCTGCTAAAAGATAATTTTAACATTTTCTCATTTCTGATATTAATGTTTGCTTGTAAATTAATAAAAAACTTATCTGATGTTCCAAAATATTTTGCAAGTCTCAATCCTGTTTCAATACTAATTCTTCTATGTCCGTTTACAATTTCTATAATTCTTGATGTTGGAACACGTATATCTTTAGCAAGTCTATAAGCTGTAATATTATAAGGTTTGATGAACTCTTCATTTAAAATTTCACCAATCGATGGTACGTTCAATTTCTCTTCCATATTTTATACATCGCTTGCATTGCCAGAATCAAATCGAAAAATTATTCGCCATTGATCATTAATTCTTATAGACCAAAAATTCTTAAAATTTCCTTTCAGCTTTTCAAGATTATTTGAAATTGGTATACGTAAATCAATTTCTGATTCTGCAGAATCGATCATCATAAGTTTAATCAAAGCTCGATTTTGAATTTCAGATGGAAGTTTTTTGGACTTTATCTGATTAAATATCAACTCTGTTTCTTTGTCACCAAATGATTCGATCATACGATAAAAATATCAAAAAATTATATCTGTCAAGCGAATATAGTATTTTTCTTGATTTCAAGCTGTCTAATTAATATGTCAGCATTAAAAGTATCTATTTGTTCTATCTTTTTTCTTAATGCTCCGCTACAATTCCACGTAATTATTCTCATAATATTTCACTTCGCTACCTATTTATTTATATTGCTTTTCATTAATGAATTTCAAAATAGTGCCACAACGTTCCCGGCGTGTACTCGAAGCTAAAGAAATTTGGCAACATCAATTCGGGTGTAGCGCACTCGCCATTATATACAGTTTATTTTGAGATAATCTCTGTATTTTCCATTAGAACATATATTTCAGAAATTTCTATTTTACTGTTTATATTAAGTAAAGTTATTTGAAAATATTTAAAATCTTTATTCTTTTCAAACTCAACTTTGTAATATATTATGTATCTTTTGCCATCAATACCATCAGAATTAACATTATAGCCAACCAAATTAAATTCATTTATTTTCCCGAGATTATCTCTAAAATAAACTATTAAATTTCTAATTTGTTCTACATTTTCATCAGATAAATAAAAATTATTAATAATAAATTCTCCATTTGAATTATATGAATCAAAAAACTCATTGATATAAAACTGATTATCATTTAAAAACTGATCTTTTTTTGAATATCTGACATTTATTTTATTTTCATTTATATTTTTAGAAGCTAGTCTCTGAATTGTAGAAGTTCCAACATTGAAATCTAATGAAATTTTAATTCCATTGTTCTTTTGTATTCCAAAATAAATACCAGTTCCAACAAAACTTATAACAGAAGCAATTATTACGCTTATTAGCCAATTAAATTTAATTTCTTTTCTCATTACAAAAAAAGTAATTATAAAACCAACCGGCAAAACTGGTAAATTATTAAAACTTATCCAGAATAGACCTAAAACAAATGATGTAAGCATAAGTTTAAGATTTTCATTTTTTTTCATTAAATTTAAACTCCATTTCTGTTGTGAAGATTAGCAAAAAATAATTAACCTCTATCTTTTTTCAAGTTGCAGAAATTCCGAAAGTACTCCCGAGAAATTTGAGTGTAGCGCACTCGACTAATTCTGCAACTTGCTGTTAGATGGAGGTAGAGCAGCGTGTATTAATAAATATGTTTAAATGCATATATTTTAAAATCACGTGTTGTCTTTATGTTTTTAAAAATTGTTTCTTTATTGTGAATAAGGCCATCTCTTAATAATTCTTTCTCAATACGGCTTTCATTATTTTGAGGTTCTAAAAATGAAAAATCAAGTTCTGTTTTTTCAATATTCACGTCATCATAAATTATTGGAATGTGAAATGAAA